>Ga0209699_100424_pt1 | contig 24272 bp, 22 predicted proteins | sample SynthPrep_1_END__FD_187204 | JGI IMG/M metagenome (GOLD analysis project Ga0209699, IMG submission 187204) | Synthetic microbial communities from Ohio, USA - SynthPrep_1_END_DS7_MetaG (SPAdes) (version 2) | ecosystem: Engineered > Bioreactor > Aerobic > Activated sludge | place: USA: Ohio...
GGCTGTCCATCTTGATCGGGTCTTCGTGCCAGAAGGTCTGGTAGGGCGTCAGCGCCTTGGCGATCTGCATGGCGGGCAGAAGCTGCCACATGGAGTGAAACTCCACCATGATATCCATCTTGTCGCCCACCGCCTTGCGGATTTTCTCGAACGGCTCGAGCGCGCTTTTCAGGTCGGGCATCGAGATATATTGCCCGCGCGTCTTTTCCGCCGCCGCATCGAAAGGCCAGATCTTCATGGCCGTGATGCCGTCTTCCAAAAGCGAATGGGCAAGCTCGTCCGCCCGGTGCAGGAAGCCGTTCAGATCGTCGTAATCCTTGCCGCCGGAGAGGCCATAATTGGCAGTCTGCTGGCCGGTTGCCTTCTTGATGTATTCAGTGCCCGCGCAGGTATTGTAGGTGCGGATTTCCTTGCGGCTGAAACCGCCGAGCAACTGGGCAATCGGCTGGTTCGTGGCCTTGCCGAAAATATCCCACAGCGCGATATCGAAGGCCGAATTGCCGCGCACTTCCGCGCCTGACGAGCGGAAACCCAGATAACCGACGAGATCCTGCGCCAGAAGGTCGATCTGCAGCGGGTCACGGCCGATCACGCGGGGGGCGATATATTCATGCACATAGGTTTCCACGGTCTCTGCGCCGTAGAAGGTTTCGCCAAGCCCGGTAATGCCCTCATCGGTGTGGACCAGAACCCAGAGCAGATTGGCCCGTTCCGCCACGCGGACGGTCTCAAGTTTCGTGATTTTCATGAAGTGTCTCCTCCAGAGGCAGGTGGTGTTCCGTCTGGAACTGCGTTGAAAAAAATCAGGCGATGCCGGCGGCCAGAAGCGCGTGCACGCTTTCATCGAAATGCCGCGCCATCAGCGTTGAAGCCGTTTGTGGGTCGCCCGCAGCAATGGCCTGTCCGATGGCGACATGAAGCTCACCTGCGGCATGGCGCTGCGCATCGGATGTGCGGCTTTTCCAGCCTATCGGCCATGTCTGGCGCGTCACATTCTGAAAGGCGCCGAGAATGAGCTCGAAAACCGGGTTCTTGGAGGCTCTGGCAACGGCAAGGTGAAAGGCAAGGTCGTGTTCCATGACCTTGTCATTGTCGCCGAAATCCCGCTCCATATTGTTGGCATGGTCGAGAATGGTAAGCGCTTCCGCGTCCGTGCGCCTCAGCGCCGCCAGCGTCACGGTTCTGACCTCGATGGTGCGGCGTACGTCGTAAATCTGCTGGATATTGATCTGTTCGGTATGAATGCCATGTTCGAACATCAGCGACATCGCACCGTGATCCAGCGTCGCCACCGTGGCGCGCTTGCCGGCGCTGACATCGATCAGCCGCATGGCCGAAAGGGACCGGAAAGCCTCGCGAACAACCGTGCGTGAGACGCCTAGCTGCTGGGAGAGCGAAAGTTCGCTCGGCAGTTTCGCGCCGGGGGCCAGTTCGTTTTCGCGGATATGGCGGGTGATCGCGCCGATCGTGCTGCTGACGAGACCGGTTTCATGGGAGATGGCGTTATACATTTTTCCTCCAACCTGTAGTACAGGTTTATGGAAAATTGCTTACAGGAATTTTTACGCCGAAACAAGCGTTCATCGCTGGTTGACTGGATGTTTGTCTGATCCGGGAAGCTACTGCTCGAAATCCTGCAAAAACCTCTTCAGCAGCCCGTTCAGCGCCGCACGCTCCTCTTCGCTGAGATGAGCGACCAGACGATGCTGGTTTTCGACATGTGCGCCCACTGCATCCTCGACAATGGCGAGTCCACGCTCCGTCAGCGATATCAATACGCTACGCCGGTCCTGCGGGTTGTGAATGCGCTCCACCAGCCCGACCTTTTCCAGCTGGTCGATCCTGTTGGTCATGGTGCCCGAACTCACCATGGTCATGGCCAGCAGATCGCCGGGGGAAAGCCGGTAGGGCGGGCCGGCACGCCGCAATGTCGCCAGCACATCGAAAGCGGAGGAGGAGAGTCCGTGTTTCAAAAGCACGGCCTCAACCTCGCGGCCGAGATGCGTACTGAGCCGGTGCAGGCGCCCAAGCAGGCCCATCGGGCCGACATCGAGATCGGGCCGCTCCTTGCGCCATTGCGCCAGAATATGATCGACGTGGTCCAGCGGTTCTTTGCTCATCACCAAGGCATAACAATTGATATCTTGACGTCAAGATAAAATCGACTAAAGTGAATTTATCTTGATGTAGAGATTCTTGAAATGAAGAAAAGTCCGACCTATGCCGCTGACGTGCTGGTGACAGCACTTGCCCCCGCCATCTGGGGAACCACTTATTTCGTCACCACGGAATTCTTGCCGCAGGGCTACCCTCTTCATGTCGCCATGCTGCGCGCTTTGCCGGCGGGCATCCTGCTGCTGCTGCTCGTCCGGAAGTTGCCGGAAGGCATTTGGTGGCCACGCAGCTTCATTCTTGGCGCGCTGAATTTCTCATTTTTCTGGGCGATGCTTTTTGTGTCGGCTTATCGGCTGCCGGGCGGCGTGGCGGCAACGGTGGGCGGGGTGCAACCCCTCATCGTCATTGGCCTTTCCCGGCTGTTTCTGGCAGTGCCCGTCAGGCCTCTTGCCATCGCCGCCGGTTTGTTAGGTATCGCAGGCGTCGCACTTCTTGTGCTGACGCCCGGAGCGGCGCTGGATGGTATCGGCGTTGCCGCAGGTCTTGCCGGTGCCGTCTCCATGGCTTTCGGAACGGTGCTGACCCGCAAATGGCGACCACCGGTCTCCAATCTCACCTTCACCGCCTGGCAATTGACCGCGGGCGGCATTATGCTCCTGCCGGTTGCCTTTGTTCTGGAGCCGGCCCTGCCAGCGCCGACCGCCGCCAATATTCTCGGCATGGCCTATCTCGGCCTCATCGGCGCGGCGCTGACCTATCTTTTGTGGTTTCGCGGGCTTGCCCGCATCGAGCCCTCGGCTGCGGCATCGCTCGGTTTTCTAAGCCCTGTCGTCGCAACTCTTCTGGGCTGGCTGGCGCTCGGCCAAAGCCTCACGCCAATACAGATTGCCGGGTTTGTCGCGGTGCTTTTCAGCATCTGGCTCAGTCAGCGCAGTCAGTTGCCGAAGTAAGCGTCCTCAGGCCCATTCGCCCTTGCGCATGACCGGAACCGTGGAGCCATCCGGCTTCACGCCATCAATATCCACCTTGTCGGAACCGATCATCCAGTCGATATGGATGAGGCTGGAATTGCCACCCTGAGCCTTGATCTGCTCCTGCGACAGCGAAGCACCGTCAAGGAAACATTTCGAATAACATTGGCCAAGCGCGATGTGGCACGAGGCGTTTTCGTCAAACAGCGTGTTGTAGAACAGGATACCGCTTGCGGATATCGGTGAGGAATGCGGCACCAGCGCCACTTCGCCGAGACGCCGTGCGCCCTCGTCGGTATCGAGCACCTTGTTCAGCACCGCTTCGCCCTTCGAAGCCTTGGCCTCCACGATGCGGCCGGCCTCGAACTTCACCTGAATATTGTCGATCAGCGTTCCCTGATGCGACAGGGGCTTGGTGCTGGACACGTAACCATCCACGCGCAGCGCATGCGGCGTGGTGAATACTTCTTCCGTCGGAATATTCGGGTTGCAGGTCACGCCGTTCTTGGCGGTGGAAGCGCCGCCATGCCATTCATGGCCGTCTGCCAGCCCGATCGTCACGTCCGTGCCGGGCCCGGTAAAATGCAGCGATGCGAAGCGCTCGCCGTTCAGCCACGCGGAGCGCTTGGCAAGATTGGCATTGTGTTGCGCCCATGCCGCCACCGGATCAGCGAGATCAACCCGCGAGGCGGCGAAGATGGCGTCTGCGAGCTTTCGGACGGCTTCGTCCTCGGCGAGATCCGGGAAGACCTGCTTTGCCCAGGATGGGTTCGGATAGGAAATGATGTTCCAGTTGATGTCGAAATTGGAAATCTTCTCCAGCGCCGGCTTGTAGGCGGTAGAGTTGGCCTTGTTGGCCCGCGCCACCTTGGCAGGGTCCTGCTCTGCCAGCAGCATGGGGTTGTCGCCGGCAATCGCCAACCGCGCCGCGCCGTTGGCATAGGCTTTTGCCATGCCTTCATAGAGCCAGCCGGAAGCCCGGTCGAAATTCGCGTCGCTGGCGTGGCGATAGCGGGAAAGCGTGGTCTCCTCATCGGAATAGAAGGTGGTGACCAGCCCGCCGCCGGCCATATAGGCGTGTTTGGTCAAAAGCCGCACCAGCGGCAGCGCCGCCAGCGGCGAAGTGATCACCAGATCCTGATCTTTCTGCAATTGCAGGCCGACTTTTACGGCGACTTCGGCCAGTTTTTCGAGTTTGACGGGATCGATGGGAGAAACGGTCATGATCTGCCTTCGTATATTTCAATCGGAGGCGTCGACCATAGCCCATTCCTTTCGAAAGCCAAATGCTTTCAAAAGCGTTGGGAGAAGCGTCAGTCCGCCACCAGCGGAGCGATGATGGCCTTCAGTGCCGCCTGCGCATCTTGGGGCGAAAGTCTCACCTGCAACCCTCTTTGCCCGCCATTCATGTAAACATGCGCATGCGCCATGGCTTCAGCCTCCATGGCTGTCGGCACCTGTTTCTTCTGCCCGAAAGGACTGATGCCGCCGACATGGTAACCCGTGGCCCGCTCCGCATCGGCAGGCTTCATCATGCTGGCGGATTTACCTCCGAATGCGGCAGCGAGTTTCTTCATGCTCACCTCACGGTCGGAAGGGACGATGACGCAGACCGGTTTGCCGTCAAGTTCCGCCATCAGCGTTTTCAGCACCAGATGTGGCGCCTCGCCGATCGCTTCCGCCGCCTGCAGGCCGATGCGGTCGGCATTCGGGTCGTAGTCATAGGTGACGGTGGTGAAGGCAATACCGGCCTTGCTCAGCATCTGGGTGGCGCGGGTCGTTTTGGACATGGCGGCTGCGTTCAGGCAAGGAGGGTCTGATAGATTTCCGGTTTGAAACCGACGGTTATCTTGCCTTTGGCCTCGAGTACCGGACGCTTGATCATCGAGGGTTGATCCAGCATCAATCCGATGGCCTTCTCACGGCCAAGATCGGCCTTTTGGTCATCATCCAGTTTCTTGAAGGTCGTGCCGGCGCGGTTAAGAACCGTTTCCCAGCCGGCGGCATCGCACCATGTCTCCAGATGGGCGCGGTCAATGCCCACCGCCTTGTAGTCATGAAAAGAATAGTCGATGCCGTTGGTTTCCAGCCAGCTTCTGGCCTTCTTCATCGTGTCGCAGTTCTTGATGCCGTAAATGGTGATCGTCATGCTGCCAGCCTCTTTGTCTTCAGCCTTCCGGCATAACAAAATATCCGGCTTATTCAACCCGCTGCCCGAGGTGCCCTGCAGGCTTTTCGGAGCGTGATGTCTGAGCCATGCGAAATCGCCATAGCTGATATCCAAACGAGCGCGAGCAAAGCTGCATGGCTTCCTTGCTACATCATGAGTTGTAGAAGGGGCCGAAAATACCCATTATCTGGGCATCAAAGATGGAGAGAAAAATGCGTCAGGTTGCAAAGACATCGCGTAACTTCTTCGGTGAAACTTTCGCCGTTCTCGGTGCAGCGCTCTCGGTTTCGGCCGCTGTTCGCGCACATCGCAAGCCCGCCCGTGCCGATCTCGAAGCCCTCGGCATCGACGGTAAGGCTTTCGACAAGGTACAGCTCTAAGCTGGTTATCATTCGTAGCGAGGCGGCATCGCCTCGCTTGCGCTCGGGTCGAAATCCATATCGGTTTTGACAGGCGAGCTGGACGCGCGGGTATGGCTCGAGAAGCGTTCCGTATTCACGCAGGAAGATCCCACATAGTTCTCGAACGGCAGTTGTGGGATAAATTGTCAGCGCTGGATTGTTGCGTTGCTTCGAGCGCAGGTCATCGCATCGCTGCACTCTGTTTCGGCCGCTTCGACGGGCCGATCACTTTTTCCGACAAATATAACTGGCTCTCAGGCCGCTCATAACGATCCGCTTTCGCTGAAAGCGCAAAGCGTGCCAGAGATTCGTGCCGTGTTTCGCCATTATGGCTGAAGACAAGCTCGAAATTGCCCGCCAGCCAGCTATAGGGTTTACCAGCGGGCATAGGCTCGATCTTCCCACAGCCATAGATCATGGTGAGATGCGGCGTAAAAGACGATGCCGTAATAAAGGGAAGGTTTGCCCGCCAAAGGGTACGTTGCAATATCTTCACCAGAGCCTTTATCTCCGGCATTTCGCGGCTGCTTCTCATAACCAGACTATTGCGATTGCCGAAAAGCGACGTTTCTTCGAAAGTGATAGGAACAGGCCGCGCCTCAATTTCCCCCAGCGCCGCCTTTAGCCTGTTTATCAGCCCGCGAGGCGCAGTCTCGAAACATCCGATACAGAGCAGGGTTATGTGCAGAAGCTCCGCTGGATAGGCCGCTCGTTTTGTCCGTCCTTCCGCATGGCGCGCTGCATCGGCAAAGATCCTATCGGCCAGGGCTGCCGGTGGTTTCAACAACAAGAGAAGCTTGCTGCGAAATCGCGGATTGAGGCGCTGTATTTTCTGCGGCTCCAGCCCTTCGAAGAAAAGCTGCTGTAAACCTCCCTTATCCGTCAACTCGAAACCCATGACGACGCTCCACAGCCTTTGCCAAGGCTGCGATATTATCATCGCCAGAAGAAATTAAAAGAACAAAAGTAGAACATATTGGCCGTTTCAAGCCTACCAGATGCCGGGGATTAGCCGGTATCGCCTTTCGCGGACATAGTCAGCATAGCCAGGCAATTCCGCCTGCAACAAACGATCTTCCAGACCCGTACGCATGATCAGCAGGGCGATGGCCAGGGTGGCGGGCAGCAGGGCCATCCAAGACGCCAAAGCAAGCGGTACGCCGGCGAACATGGCGATTGCCGCCGTATAACCGGGGTGGCGCACGATGCCATAAGGCCCCGACGTAATCACGTGTTGTCCGCGCTCGGTCTGAATGCGGATGCCCGGCTCGAAGAACGGATTGACAGCCTGAGCCCAGGCCGCGACGGCGATGCCGCCAATGAGCAGGACATAACCGACCGGGATGACCCAGAGCGGCACAGCAGACCACTCCATCCGGCCGGCATCTAATGTCGCAACCGGAATTTCAGCGGCAAAAGCCAGAAGTATCGCGGTGACGAGGATCAGATCCCATCTTTTTGTGCCGGGCTGAAACCGGCTGCGGGCGCGAAAAATGATCGGGTTCACACACGCGAGTACCAGCGCGGAAAAGCTGAAGGCTACCACGAGCACTGCGATGAATATCCAGCCGGGAGGCCAATCTATGCGGCCGGCTGGTAGAAAGACCAGTGCGATCAGGCCGAGGGGCAAGCCGAATGCGTAGAGGATCGCGACGGTACGCGACATGGGTGGCGGATCAGTATCGGAGACCATTGATGTGCTCCTCTTAATAGTTCCCGCAGGCGGAACTAGGCCCGTCCCCAGTCGGGCTGCATTTGCCAGCCCAAGGTGTTGCCGGACGGGTCATGCCCTGCGAGAGACAGTCGAAATCCTGGCAAAAACCGGCAAAAAGTCAAATAATGAGGTGATCTGGTCGAGGTGGACTCATGAGTTGACATTCTACCTACTAGTAAGTAGGTAGAATGTATGAAAAATCCACAGACCAGAGCCGATGATATTCTTCGCTGCGCGCGCACCCTCATTATAAGGGGCGGCTATAACAGTTTCAGCTACGCTGATATTTCCAATGTAGTCGGCATTCGCAATGCCAGCATTCACCACCATTTTCCCAGCAAGTCAGATCTGGTCCGCAAACTGGTCGAGCAGTACAGGCAGGAAGCTGAAGCCGGGATCGCCGAGCTGGAGCGAAACATCTCTGATCCGCTCGAACAGCTTCGCGCTTACCTCGATTATTGGGCGGGCTGCATCGCTGACGCGACCCATCCCTTCTGCGTCTGCGCCCTGCTCGCCACTGAAATACCGGTCCTTCCCGAATCTGTCGTTCTCGAAGTGCGTGCGCATTTTCAAAGCCTCTCGGATTGGCTCACCGCCGTGCTGGAGCGCGGCGCTGCCAAAGGTCGCCTTGTGCTGACCGGAACAGCGCGAGCCAATGCCGAAATGTTCATGGCCACCGTGCACGGCGCAATGCTCTCAGCCCGCGCCCATGGTGATGCCGCAACCTTTGGCGCAATAACCCGCCCCATGCTGGAGCGCATCACCGCTTGAAAACGAAGCGTCGCCAGGGAGGTGAATGCATGACCGGAGCGATATTCGACCCGGTAAACAAACAGCATTACGCTTCAAGATCAGTCGTCAACAACCTGCTTCCCCGGGCCGCCACCGCTCTTCTGGAAGAGAAAGGCAATCTCTCATGTTCGGAATTTCTCCGCTTGGCTGGGTCCACGCACTCGGCAGCCTGCCCGCCATTCCCGTGGCCATTTACATGTTTGCCCGTTACGGTCGAATCGTTCCCCGCTCCACGCCGGGTGCAATCTATTTTGTGTCCATGTTGATTGGCGCTGCCACAGCCTTCCTCGTGGCGCATCAGCCGGTCAGCTACGCCATTGGCGCACTCACCATCCTGTTCCTGCTCGCAGGTTACGGAATCGAGCGCATTCTCGGCTCAACGCGCATCGCCAGATATGTTGAAACCATCTGTCTCAGTGTCAGCGCGTTTCTGTTGATGGTGCCGACGGCGACCGAAACCCTGCGCCGTGTTCCGGATGGTCATCCCTTTGTGACCGATTTGAAATCGCCGCTGCTTCTCGGCGTTCAGGCAGGGTTGCTGGCGATCCTCGTTGTCGGCCTGACCGCCCAGATCATCTACCTCGCAAGACAAAACAGAAACGCCGCGAACTAGTCGCGGCGTCATCGTTCAAGCATTGTCGATTGTAGTCGTTATTCCCACTCGATTATTTCCTAGCACTATAAGACATTGATTTTACACATCAAAAAAATTTGCACGGGACGCCGTACCGTCAGGCACACCGTCAAAAACCCGCGCTCCTGAAAACATTGGCTTTTTAGGCTAGATTTCGGAAACGCACCTTCCGCCATCTATCGCCATCCACGCCCGCACCGGTCATCCGAAGGGCGTTCAGACCGGCGCCGTCGTTTCCACGCCAATGTACGCCGACGATCGAGCCGGACCTCATTAGCTATACCGTCAGGGTCGTCCAGACGCCACCCTACCAGCCTCTTTGCGATGGCGGCAGCTCTCGTCATCACGCTCATCGATCAAGCCGCACGCGCAAGCGTCGCGCTCGCTCCTGGAAAGCGCCTTCGCCACCTTCAAGGATGTCGCACACGGCCTTCCTAATCTCTGCGCTCTCCAATCCGCCAGAGCGGTATGTGATCGACGGCAGCGCTCCGTGCGGATGCGGCCCAGACTCGGCGATGATGATCTGGTCGGCGTCGGTATTGATGACGAGGTTCGCGTTGTGCGTCACCATGATCACCTGACGATGCGACTTCGCCTCGACGAACAGATGCACCAGCTCATCGAAGACCGATTTCGGATCGAGGTTCTCTTCCGGCTGATCGATCACCAACGGCCGGTTATCGCTGTCGTCGAGAGCGAGGTAGAGCAACAGGAGCACGATGCCACGCGTGCCCGGCGACAGTTTGCGGACATCGACGCCATCGTAGTCGATGCCGTACCGGATCGAGATGTGGTCGGTGCTGAAAAGCCATTGCGCGAAGCGCTTCGACCATGCCCGAAACTCGGCCTGATCGGTATGGGCAACAGGCGAGTGATCCAATAGGTCCTTCTGATAGAGACGGCGGAACTCCGCCATCGCTGCGCGGACAGCGGTGGAGTCGCCCGTTTCCCACGCTGCCTTCAGCACCTCGTTCGCCTTTTGCTGCAAGGTGCCCTTGCCACGGAATGCGCCGGCCTTCCTGAGGTCGACCAGACCCTCTTCCGCCTCTGACGCCCACTGCTCGACATTGGCGATCCGAGCGACAGAGAATGAGAGCTTCTTCAGCGTGCCAGACGAAGCGGCGAGCCTTGCCATCAGCGGCGCGTAGAGCGCTTCCAGCACCGATTGCTCGGCGACCAACGCATCGAAGGCCCTGCCGTAGGCCTCCTCGCGCTCGGTCTGCAGCGCCCGCGCACGATCTTTGGCGCCCTGCGCGTCCTTGAGCTTGTCAGTCAGGGTTTGTAACGCCGCCGTCTCGGTCGCGATGTTGCCGGACAAAGCGGTGTATCGCTTCTGGGTCTCCTGGTCCGCGCTGACCAGCTTTTCCAGGCGTCCCATCTCCGCTTCGAGCACTGCCTGCGACAAGGTGCTGAGGTCGGTATCGTCCGGAAAGAACGGCTTGTTCGGGTCGCTCGCGGTGGGCGCCGTACCCTTGAGCTTGGCAATCTCGCTGTCGACCCATTTGACGTAGCCCGCAAGGTTGTCATCAACCGGCCCGGTATAATCGAGCAGGAACGCCTTCCACTGCTCATCCGACATGCCGCTATGCGGGTGTCGAGTCTGTGCCTGTCGCAGTGTCTCCGGGGCCTGGTTGCGCCGCAGATCCTTCACCTCGTCCTGCATCGCGAGGAAGGTCTGCCGTTGGCCGGCGAACCGCCGCAACTTCGCTCGAACCTGGTTCGCCGCTCCGGCCAGGTCCGTATGCCGCTGAGCCCGCTGCTCGCTGCCCGCTGAGACGAGTTTCGCTCGGTCGGCCGTGTACGCGTCGACCAGTTTCTTCTTCTGCGCAACCTGGCTTTCGTAGCTCGCGACGAGCTTTTCCTTCTCCAGTTCGGTGCTGATCCGATCGGAAATCTGCGCAACGGCTTCAGCTTCTCGCTCGCGAGCCAGGCGATGCCGCGACGCGCGATGTTCAAGCAGTTCCTCAAAATCTAGGGCCCCATCGCGATCATCGTCGGGATGGGCTTCGAAGATCACGCGCTCGATCTCGCGGAGCAGGCCATCCGTAAGGCCGCTCGACGAGCAAAGCTCCTCGACGAACTGCTGGGAGAGGTAGCGTACCCGCTCATACGCGAATGGCCCATTCGCGTCCGAACCATCGAGCGCACGAACGCTCGGCTCGCCCGCGGCCCAGCTCACCTGAACCTTGCCATCTCCGATCAACGGCCGAGCGCGAACGAGGAAGGAAGGATTGGCCCATTCCTCAGCATTCCATGCTGCGTCCGAGATCGAGTCACAGCCGGCCGCGATCATATCCGCCAGCGCGGTCTTGCCGGACCCTCGGGCGCCGATGATGGCCACCAGCCCGGGATTGAGCGGAATGACCGGGGTGGTCAACCAAGGTGCGTCGAGCACCTCGATCTGCGAGATCACTTGCGAGGGCGTGGCCGACGCCGGCGGCTCTGCGCCGACATGGGCTCGCCCACCGGGATCGATGCACGCCTGCCGCAGCGCGTCGAACTCGAGGTCGCCCTTGATCCATGAAAATCGGTCGCCGAACGGGGTCGCGACGTCCTCCAGCTTATGCGCGTCGCTGCCATGCAGGCACGGCTTCAAGCCGCCATATCGGGCCCGAACCTCGGCGGGGGCGAGATCCCTTTGACCCAGCCAGAACTCGCGCTGTGCCGAGCTACTGGCGAATATCACATCCGCAAAACCCTCGATCTCGCGCCGGATCGTCTGATCCGCCGCCTCCCTTACTCCTGACGTGCCGTCGGTGGCGCCGCCCGCGACGGCGATGACGATGTTCTTCTTCGCCCAGCCGCTCTCCGAGAACACCTCTCGCAACTTCTGGAAGTTCACCTTGAACTGGTTGGCTCCATAGGCCAGCGCGGCGCGATCGTCGGTGATGGTCGAGTCGGCCTTCTTGCCGAGCCTGATAAGGTCCGCCCTGGTGCAATCAAACCGGTCCTGCATGACGTTGAATTGCAGGCGCGACAACAAACGCTGCAATTCCTCGATATGCTGGGGGTCTTCCGGGCTGACAAACAGATGGAGATTGACGAAGCCGCCCTTCGCGGTCGCCACGTCCAGCCGAAGCTCCACATTCGGAAACACCAGCTTAGCGTGAGGCAGTCGGCCGGCCGCCCTGTGTCTGAGCACCTCTTCGTAGGTGTCCGTCACATAGTAATCAGTGACGGCGATCGCCTCGATGACCGGCGTGGCTTGCTCAAGCGCAGCGAGGTAATCGTTCCACGCCGTGGGACCGCTGAACTGGTTGTTCATCACCGTGCCCGGCGCGTGAATATGCGGCTCCCACCTCCGCCACTCCGATCCCCGACAAAACATGCTTCCCCCTAAGCCATTTCTTATGCAGCCGCGTTGTTCGCACGCGTGGCGATGTCGGCGCAGCGCGCCATGAGCGCCTCGAAAGGCTCGGCGTCTTCCAGAAGAAGCCCGTCGTCGACCATGCGGGAGTAGTCCTCTTCCAGCGCCTTCAGACCATCGCTCGCGGGCACAAGCCGCAGCCCGCCGTTGACCGCCGCTGCGTAGTCGATGGATGTCCGATCGGACGCCTTCTCGGCGAAGAACATGGTCTTGTGGCGTGCCACCGCGTTCGCCAGGTCGCGATCGGCGGAGGCGGATGCCGCAAAACCGGCTTCGTCCAATCGCGCGACATCGTGCCAGTGACGAGCAAAGCGATCGCCGCGGAGCCGCTCCTGCAAGCAGAAGACATGGATGGCCGTCGCCTTCTCCCAGAAGGTTCGCTCCGCATGCATCACGCGCGGACGAGCCGTGGGAAAGGTCACGCCCTCGATCAGGCCAGCCGCGTCGCAGGCAATGTCGCGCAAGCTCGCGGGCTCGCCCGTCGATCGTGCTCCGAATTCGAGCATCACGCTCGGCGCCACATAGCCAGAGCCAGCCGTCGCGGCCTCGTAGTCGATGAACAGCTTCTCGCCTTCGACGCGGATGGTGGCCGCCAAAGCTTCAGCCGCGAGCGCCTCTGCGATGATCGGCTGAACGCTTCCTTCAACGCACTCAGGTAGGCGTTTGCGCACCTCGCTGGACCAGCGTTTTTCTTCGCTACGGGTCTTCGGCAACGCTTCGCCGTTTTCGCCCACCAGATCCGGGGCAATCGCCCGGATGTCGTAAGTCAGGTCGACATCCTCAGAAAACCGCCGGATGACCTGATAGGCCTTGGACAGCGACGTGCCTCCCTTGAACACTAGATGTTCGCCGAGCGCCGAGCCGTAAAGGGTGGCAAGCGCCCAGACGACCCACACGTCCTTCTCTAGGAGATGCGCCGGCCGGCCAGAGCGATCGGCGGCGACGCCGAGCGCCTCGCGCCGGTCCTCGACCGGGAGATGGAGAAAGGCATCAGCCATGTGCGGCCTTGCCCACGCTGCGCGCCAGCCAGGTCGGAAGCTGCGGCGCTGCCGCGACCAGTTCGCTGAAAGTGGATGGCGGGAGCTTCCGCTTCAATGTTTTCAGGGCGGCTTCCGCCTTCTCCGGTCCAAGCCAGGCCAGCGCGCGCACTGCCTCGCCAGCCGGCTTGTGAGCCAGGGCGAGTTGCCAGCGTGGAGCGTGGCGAAGTTCGACGACCTGCTTGCCGAGGTTCATCGTCCGGCTGCGGCCGGAGGTTAGATAGACCGATCGGACCGGCACCTGTGTCGTGAGGCCAAGCGTGTTGGCCGCCGCCGCCCCGCTCGGGACGATGACCTCGCCGCGTTGGTTGGCGAGAGCCTCGACTGCCTGTTGGACGGAGGGAGCCCTCGTACCGAACCGGCTCGTGATGGGACGCAGATAAACACCGCGACCGGCCCGAATGAGTTGGCCCCGCTCGGTCAGACGCGACAAGGCCTGATCCACCGCGGCGCGATTACCGAGATGGAGCAAGCTCTTAGCCGCCACGGGCGTGCCTTCCGGCAACCCTCCGGCATGCACAAGAATCTGTTCGGTTAACCGTTGCATGGCCATCCTCCTGTCAGAAATATACGCAGTTTTCTGACAGTTTGCAACCAATGGCGTGGCGGGGCAGCGCCCCTAGATCAGCGGCGCGCCCTTATCGAGCAGGCTGTCCAGAAAATCCTCGCGCGACGAGATCTGTCCGGATTGCGTCGCCAAGATCAGCGCCTCCACGACCTGACGAGCCAGCGAACGAGCCATGACCTGCTCTTGGGTCGAGATGTCCGTCATGGCGCGGCCGTGCAGGAAGGCGCTTCTTATGTCGAAAAGCTGCTCATACTGGTCAGCATGGCTGCGGTCACCGAGCAGGCCGGCGACACGCCCTCGCATCCGGTTCGTCGCACGCATTCCCTTCTGGCGATCAGGCGCAACACGGAAACTCTTCTGATAGTCGGCGCGCAGCCCCAGCGCCGCCTCGACCGTTGTGATGTGGGCGAGAAATTCATCCACGCCTTCGGCAAGGAAGGCGCGGATCAAGAAATGGGCGACCGGCGTCTCAAACAGAACCGATTGCTTCGCCTGCTCAACGATCACCCACCGGCTCTGGTCCCAAACAGTCAGCTCGGTCGCGGCGTTGTCATCAAGGCGCAGCTCGACCGGCCGCTCTTCTTCGTAGGTTCCGCCATAGCCGTCATCATAGATGCGATCTTCCCAGCTCAGCGTGTCGGGTGATGGCGGCGAGCCTGGACGCACGAAGATGTCGCTGTCGACGGTGTAAACCCACGGCACGCGGAATCCTCGCCAATCCACTTCCGGCATCGTCGACCAACTCTCCCAGGGCGCCAGCAGGAGGAAGAACAGCGCTTCCTCGAAGGCGCCTGGAAACCGTCCCTTGTGTGGCTCGATCCGCCCCAGATCCTGGCTGAGATCCATCGAGAAAAACGGGACCGCCCGCGCTTCCGGCCCGTGCTTGAACGCCACCGTCTCCTCGACGACCAGCCAGTGAAACTCCGACAGCCGATCGGCGTCCAGCTCCTGCCGCGGATAGACCCGCTTTAGGCGGCGCTCATCGAAGACCACCCGCAACTCGTCCGGCGTCAGCCGGCATAGCTTCGCCGGGCCGAATGCAAGCGGCGACAGATCATCCGCTAGATCGAGCGGCGCGAGATGCACCCGCGTGGAACGCGCAGAACGCAGCGCCGCGTCGAGACCCGCGGCCGCCTCTTCCACTGAAAGCGCGAAATGGGCGGCGTCCTTTTGCAGGTGGCACGGCAGCCCCAACGCCCTCAACGCCGTCGAGAGAGCGAATGCGGGGCCTGTCTTCCCCGTGCCGGAGTAGTTGTCACGGCAGGCCTCGCGCAGACGCACGAATGCCGGATGCGCGAGAATATTGTCAGGACCAGGCGGGCTGAGCCGCCAAAGCTCGGCCATCGCGCCAAGCATTGCTGAACTGGGGCCGTCCACTACAACGCTCATCAGGCGATCCGAAGCCGTCGCAGGAGCTTGCCGAGAACGGCTTCATATTCTTCAGGCTTGGAGAAATCGGCGTAGAGCTTGCCTTTCAGGAACCCCGGCAGCTCACACTCTTCATAGAGCAATGGCAGCACGACCACTTCGCCCGTCGAAATCTCTCGGTTCATCGCCAGGTCGAGCTCCTTCTTCACCCAAGGGGCGTCGATTGACTTCTTCGACAGGACGACGGCGATGTATCGGCTGAGCTTCATGCCCTCATCGATCTTGGCAATCAGCGAGTCGCCGATTTCGATCTCCGCTTCGTCCAGCCAGACGCGCGGCACGCCATGGGCGAGGAGATCCTTGCGCAGTTGGCGCACGAACGGCTTGTCGACACCGGTGTGGCTCAAGAAGATGCCGTGGTACTTCTCGTGCGCAGGGTCCGCCTTCTCCAGCGCCAAGCTGTCGCGGACGAGCTGGTTTTGCGCTTCCTGTGATGTCGGCGGCGTCAGCAGCCAACCTGTCGTGGCCCCGATCGTCACCTGGCCGCCCAGGCTATAGCCCTCCGGCGTCGCGGCGATCGAAGCGAAGCCTTCGCCGGGATCCGACAGGCAAAACGTCCAGCCGCCGGTCTGTGACAGCACGTCGAAATAGCGTGCGAACGGACTATCCGGGTCCACGTGACCCATCCTGCGCCCCTTCTTCACGAGGAGTTCCGAGCGCTTTACGAAACTCGCGACCTTCGGCGCCGCGTAGCCCAGATGCGTCTCGCGATAGCCGAAAAAGTTCACCCGCTTCGGCTCGGATAGACACCAGACGACCGTGGCGCCATCGGCGATCGCTGCCTCCATCTCCTTTCGCCGATCCTCCGCGTCGAAAGCGGAATCGAGATCATAGCGGTCGTTCTGTCCTTTCAGCTTGCCCAGCTCATAGAGCTCGTTCGAGAACTCGCCGGCCGAGCCGAACAGGAAATGCGAATAGCTCTCGGGATTGATGATGATCGTGTCGTATTCGTAGAGTGGATATGCCGCCCGCGTGCGGTCCACTTCCGGCCGGCAAAGGCCTAGATTGTCGATCTCCACCCCTTCGATCGCATCGCCGGTGTAGATCAGCCCGACCGTCAGCACCCTTCTCATTCGCTTCTCCCTCCCGTGCCGCGCTCGTTGTCGCCCGCAGGCTTAACGTCCATGATCTCGCCCCGGGCACCGACAAGGGCGATCTCAATGCCCGCCGGCGCACAACGCGGCGCGAGGCGCTGGGCCAAGCGGCGCGTACCTTCCGTCAGGGGCACGACCGCAACCTGTCGGCCCGGCGACGGCGTCGCCATCAGCATTCCCACCGTCTCGCACAGCCCTTTGTAGAGGCGGGACACCTGGCCCGGGTGCCGGGTGTTGATGATGCCGCCTTTGCACTCGGCCGAGATGATCTGGTCGCCTACCTCCGCCACGACATCGCCCAGACCCGACTTCGGATGGACGGTGATCGTCTGGCCCGCGGCATTGCGATAGACACCGCCGTATGTCGTAGTCCCAAGGCTGGAAACCTTCGTGAAGTCTCGGCGCAGCAGCCAGCCCGCAAAATCGAATTGTTTGCCATGCTCACCATCGGGGTGGATGCGAACGTCGCTGGCGCCCTCCGAGCGAATCAGATGCACCGCATAGGCGACCATGACCGCGCCTTCGTAGAGATGGTGCTCATGGCCGCCCGTGGCCTTGCCCACGCGGTTAGGTGGCGGCTCAAGCGCCGTAACGAGATCTTCGAAGTCCAATCCATCCTCCCCGTAGCGGCGAACCTGCGCACGTCGTGAAGCGCCCTTGACAGGCATTTATAACCGGGCATATTTGGCCTGTAAAGGAGCCGATCATGTTGACCTATAGCCCCGAAAAGTTCGCTTCGCTCTACGCGACCGATCTTGGTCAGCGGATTTGGGCTTTCCTCGCACAGCCTGAAAACGTTGCTCGGCTTGAAACAGCATCGGAACTGGGAAAGCCCGCCGTCGAGGGGCTAGGGGAACAGCTTCTTGCTGAATTTCGAGAGGACGTCCTTGTCGATCGCGTCAAGCAGATGGTCGGCCACATGGTCCGGCAAATCCTTGAGCAGCGCGACTGGGTGCTCGACCAAAGCGACGTAAAGGTCCAATCCGTCCCTTTCAGCAAAGCGGCGCGCTATCGTCGACCCGACTGGATCACGTTTCACGCCTTCAGGAACACCACCGATCCTCGGGACGTCGTTATTACGGACAGGAGGCAGAATCCGCAGCTGCCGGGCGACGCGCGGTGGAGCTATTACGCCACCTTCGCAAGCCCGCTGAAGGCCGCAGTGGCATTTGGCGTTGGCGACATCAAGCAGCTCCGTCAGCAGGTCCACACCCAGGGTTTCCGGCGCGTGCGCGTCGAACGCATGCTGCGCCGCGCCTGATGGGGACCGACCAATGACCGAGCTTCCAGCTGCAACCGTCGCCGCCGCCGACTTTTACGATAAGCACTATGCTGGCGCTGACCCGATCTTCCTTCAACCCGGCATGAAACTCATGCTCGGCAGCCCCGAGCGACCAAGGCATTGCCGTTTCTGCGGCAAGGACGAACCGGAAGTCACTTTCAGGGACGAGGCTCACGCACTGCCGGCAGCGTTCGGCAACACGGGCCTGTTCAGCAACTACGAATGTGACGCCTGCAATCACCTGTTTGGCGAAGGCATCGAGAACCACCTCGGCAATTGGTCCAAGCCGATGCGCACCCTATCCCGCATTAAAGGGCGGAACGGCGTGCCAACGATCAAGAAGCCCGGCCCCGGCCAGGGCTGGCGGTTGGAGCACGCCGACGGCGGCTTCCAGTTGAAGGAATATGAGGACGACCCCTTCTTCGAGATCGACGAAGAGGCGAAGCAGGTTCGCTTTGAGTTGTACCGCGACACGTACGTCCCGGTGGCGGCTTTGAAGGGCCTCGTCAAAATCGGCCTCACCCTGATCCCGGACGTCGAGACGCAGCATTTTCGCGAAACCTTCGACTGGATTCGCGACACCGATCACACGCGCAACTTCGTCGCCCAATTCCCAGTTTTCCGGACCTTCATCCCCGGGCCTATGCGCAACGATCTCATCGTACTCATGCTCATGCGCCGACGAGCCGGCGTCGATACCGTCCCCTATGCCTTTTTCACTTTCGCCTACGGCAATGAGGTGCTGCAGGTCTTCCTGCCCTCGCTGTCCCAAGACAAGTGTATTGACGGCGTACCGCTGACACTCACTCCCTTCCCCACTCCCGGGGCGCCGGACCCGGCCCGGCACGGCCGTCCGAGCGTCAAGGTCGAGAACCTGACCGGCCGTGAGCCCGTCAAGGGCGAGAAGGTGCCCGCGGTGTTCGGCTTTGAGTCCGTCGCACAGAGGACGCCCGACCAGGCTGAGGATGGAGCCTGATCTGTGCACGGGAGAATAGCCAACAATGGTTGTTCATGTTATGTTCTATCCCGGGCGGCCACGATTTATCAGGTGCGACCAGCCGATCGGCAGACGCGACATGAGGTTCACAATAATTCAAGAGCAGGCGCGGTCCGGCTTTGTTGAGGGAAAAAATGACTGATTACAACAAACTGAGCCGCGAAGACCTCATCCGAGTGCTGCTTGAGCGCGACGGCGTGGACATTGGCGGCATCCGGCTGACATACCCGGGTCAGACCCCTCCATGGCAGATTATTCGACAATTGAAGCCTCGGTCCCAGCGCATCGAGAAGAAGCTTTGCGTTGGCTCTGAAATACAGCAGTCAGAAAATATTCTTCTCGAAGGCGAAAACCTCCAAGCGCTGGTCAGTCTTTATAAGTACCGCGGCCAAGTTGATCTTGTCCTGACCGATCCTCCCTACAATACCGGCCTGGACTTTCGTTACAACGATCGCTGGGACGAGGATCCGAACGATCCTGACCTAGGAAAATTGGTTCCGGCGGATGACGGGTCAAGGCATTCCAAGTGGCTCCGCTTCATGACACCACGCCTCTGGATGATGAAAGAGATGCTTCGACCTGGCGGGGTCTTGGCAATCTGTATCGATCATCGAGAACTCTTCCGGTTGGGCATGCTGCTCGACGAGATGTTCGGAGAGGCCAATCGTATCGGAATCATCAATTGGCAAAAATCATATGCGCCGCGCAACGATCAGCGCCAACTCTCTACAGCAACGGAATATGTTCTCGTTTACGCAAAGAACGCAGAACGAGCGAAGACTGCACTCCTCCCGCGCACTGAGGAGATGGACAAGCGCTACCTCTCGCGTGACGGAGATCCCCATCCATGGAAGCCGGGCGATTTAACCGCGCGTGGTGAGGAGACTCATCTTTCCATGATCTACGCCATTCAATCACCATTCACTGGCCAGCTCCACTATCCCACCGCGGGTCGCCACTGGGGCTCGGAAAAGCGGCGAATGAAGGCGTATTTGGAGACATGGGGATCGAAGTACGTCGAGCGCGATATAGGCGATGGCCGCCAGAAGGCTTTGCTCATTACCGGTGCTCCGATTCCGACCGAAAAGTCGTTTTCGACCGAGCACAAAGCGCTGAAAGCCGCCCGTAAAGCTGCCGAAAAAATAAGGTCCGGCGTCTGGCCTGCTGCGCATTGGCGCGACGACGGTCAGGGCACATTCGGCATGAAGAAGTATTTGAAGGACGTCAAACAAGGTATCGTTCCGACGACATACTGGGCTGACGATGACTACGAGGAGCCATTAGACATCGGCACGACCTCATGGGATCATGAGCATTCCGGGCATAGTCAGATTGGCATTAACGAGCTTACTTCGATCGTCGGTCCGGGTCACGGGTTTGAAACTGTCAAACCTATGAAGCTGATCAAAAAGATCATTCAAATTTGGTGCCCACCCACCGGTATCGTGCTCGATCCATTCGCAGGGTCGGGCACCACCGCGCATGCGATCATGGAACTGAATGCTGAATCGGGAGCCGATCGGCGCTTTTTACTTATCGAGCAAGGCCGGCCGGAGCGCGGCGATGCTTATGCCAGAACTCTTACCTATGAACGTCTGAAGCGCGCCGTAACGGGAGAGCGTGTCAACAAGAAGGGTGTCTCAGCGATCTCTGCAGCGCCGCTTTCGAGCGGCTTCCGGTTCTCGAAACTCATGTCGCAGGTCGACGCTGCGGCGGTTTTGGCACTTGAGCGAGAAGAAATGGTGGACCTGTTGCTTACCTCGTACTGGGATCAGAAGGATAGGGCCGCTGCACATCTGAGACGTTTGCCCGCAGGAACGCACTCGTATCTGTTTGCCAAAAGCGCACGGGGCGAAGGTTTCTTTCTAATTTGGAACGGTCCGGATCAGGCTTCGGTACTCAATCGCGCGTCGTTCCGAGCCATTGCTGCGGAAGCGAAGGCTGAGGGGCTGGCACAACCGTTTCACGTCTATGCGCGGATATCGACGTACAGCGGCCCCAACGTCGAATTTTACCAGATTCCAAATCGCATCCTTGATGCGCTGGGGTTTAACGAAGCGCTACACCCCTATGGAGTCGGATCGACGTCAGATGCCGGCGAGGAGACCGCCGCGTGAGCATCGAGCTACTTCCCTTCCAAACAAAAGCCTCCCAGCAAATTGTGGCCCGCTATGGGCTCCTGGTCACCGACAAGAAGCGACCGATTGAGTACATGGGGTGGCCGACGCCATTCTATCAAGCGCTCGCGTCGCTGACCGGATCCGGTAAGACGGCCATTCTCGCAGATACAGTTTCGTTGCTGCGCGCGGGCATGCAACTCGAACCCATCGTCCTGTGGATTTCCAAATCCAAAGCCGTTGTGGATCAGACATTCGCGAACTTTGAGGCGGGTGGGAAATACGAGCATCTGATCCCCCAGCTTACCACCGGCTACTTAAGTGAAGCCAAGGTGGATCAAATCCAAGACGACACGCAAGCGTGCATCCTGCTGGCTACGGTAGGTAGCTTCAATCAGAAATCGAAAGGGGACGGCAAACTCAAAGTCCACCAGAAGGACGAGGACGAGAACGACGGAGCGCTTTGGGAAATCCTCGCTGAGAGGAAAGCACCTAGTGCGTCGGAGCGGCGCCCGCTGATCATCGTCTATGATGAAGCACACAATTTATCCGACCAGCAGACGGATCTGCTCCTTGAACTTGAACCCGACATTATCCTGGCAGCGTCCGCGACGATGCGCACGCCGGGCAAGCTAGGACAGATTATCGACCGGCTTAAGCAAGTAGGTTGGAACGCGGAGGCAATCTCTGATCCCGAAGACAGTCCGTCGCGCTGTTTGATCACCGCCATCAGATCAAAGGAACCCGTCGACGCTGGCTTGGTGAAACGACAGATCGTCCTCGGCGGCTACGACACCGAGATGGAAACCACTCTCAATGACATGATCGAAGACTTCCAGCTCGCCACGCTTAAAGCGGACGAACTTGAAGCCGGCTTCCTTCCGAAGGCGATTTACGTTTGCCGTACGAACATCAGCCAAGATGATGGAACCGCCGATAACCCTCATCGGCCGTTCAACCAACGCAAAGCGCCTCCTATCCTAATCTGGCGGTACCTGACCGAAGAAAAAGGCATCCCTGCAGATGAGATCGCGCTCTATTGCGATCTGAAAATGAATCAAAAGGACTATCCTGCTCCCGAAGGGTTCACCCTCTTCTCAGGCGGGGAAGACGACTTCGCCGTATTCTCGCAGGGCACCTACCGGCATATCATCTTCAACCAAAGCCTTCAGGAGGGTTGGGACGATCCGGCCTGCTGCTTTGCCTATATCGATAAGTCTATGGGATCGGCTCTTCAAGTCGAGCAGGTCATCGGTCGCGTTTTGCGTCAGCCTGGAGCCCGTCACTACCCGGACCCATTGTTGAATACGGCGAATTTTTATATTCGCATCGACAGTAAGCAGGAATTCCCAAAAATACTCGAGGTGGTTAGGCGCAAGATCGCTTCAGAAATGCCCGACGTGAAGCTGGAGGGTTTCAGCGATGCGCGTGACCGGCGGCGGTCGCGTATCGAGCCGAAGCAAAGCCTCACCATCCCAGAAATCCACATAGATGCCGACGAGTCCGTTGATCCACTTACCAAAGCCATCTCGTCGATCCACGACTACACCACCGATTCCGTGAATGTTCAGGGCGCAGGCGAGCTAACTCGCGCGATTCAACAGATCGGTGACGGCTCCAAACCCTCAATCGAGACACACGTCAAAGATCACTCCAACCGTGTTATTGCGCGCTGGCTTGTTCGGCGACACATGCAGTCTCGATATCCCGAAGCCGTCAAGACGATCGACTGGGCGGACCCAAAGTTTGAAGCACGCGTAGAGATTACGAGTGTCGCCGCTCAACAGTTGCGCGAGGATGCCGAACGGCTCGTCGACACATACCTATCTCATGCAGAATTGGCATTTGAGGATTCAAATCCTTACACTGTAGGGGCAGTGTACGTTCGTCCAGATGCCACTCACAAATTCAATAACTCGGTCCATGAGAGCTATAGCGATCTCAACACGCCGGAACTCGCAGTAGCCCACGAGATCGACGGTACGGGACACACATGGGTCCGCAATCCGGTGAATGGGGGATACTCAATTCCTCTTCTAGATAAGGGCGAGAGCCGGCGGTTTTTCCCCGATTTCCTTGTCTGGAAGGACAAGAAAATCATAGCGATCGATCCTAAAGGTGGGTTTCTCCTTCAAACGGAAGCTGGCCGCAAGCTGTTGGCGATCCGGGATGAGAATGGCCAGCAACGCATTTTGGTGCGGTTTATTACTGACGGGACTTGGTCAGCAGAGACTATGAAGCAGACAAGCAGTTCCGGATTTTCCATATGGCGAATGACAACAACCGGTCAGATCCGTTGTACGACCCACGCGGATGTAGCCTCAGCCGTTAAGAAGGCCTTGGAGACCAAATGAGAGGGTGCAACGCAGCAAGATGACGTTAGGTCGCTCGCCTCCCCAAACGATCGCAGATCAGCCTTCCCCCGTCGCCGCTTCACATCTCTACTATATAAAGCTTGGACGCGGCGGAGACTGGGAAGCCGAAAGCCTGCGCGATGGCGTCCTGCGGTTCGGCTATCGAGAGGCGCCGCACGACCTGTGTGCTCGCGGCGACTGGCAAGGTGTCTGGGAGGCAATGAAAACCATCCGCGGTGATGCCGGCGCCGCGACCCGCGACGTCAATCAGATCCGAGCTTACTACGAGGCCGACGAGCATTCGATCTTCGTCACGTTCGTCGGCGGACTCCTGTATTGGTGCCGACCCAGCGGGCCTGTCGAATTGCTCGATGATCGCAGCCACCGTCGTCAAACCTCGGAAGGATGGCGCAACACAAGCGTCAACGGCACTCTGCTCTCGGCCGACCGGCTATCGGGACGTTTACTGAAGGTGCAGATGTTCCGGGGGACGATCTGCGATGTTCGGGCGGGAGACTATCTCCTGCGAAAACTCAGCGATCAGCTCTCCCCCGAGGTCGCCGCAGCCGAAGAGGCCGAACGCGCGCTGATGACGGCGATCGTGGATCTGATGCGCCTTCTCACCTGGCAAGACTTCGAGCTTCTTGTCGATCTCATTTTCTCGACCAGCGGTTGGCGCCGGGTGAGCCAGGTCGGGCGCACGCAGAAGACTGTGGACCTGGAGCTCATCTTGCCCAGTACGGCCGAGCGCGCTTTCGTTCAGGTCAAATCGCAGGCCACATCCGCGGCCCTGAACGACTATGTGGCCCGTCTGGCAGAGGCCGATGCCTATGACCGGATGTTCTTCGTCTGGCACACCGGCGACATCGCTGAGGAAAGCAGTCCGGCAGGCGTCATACTTCTTGGTCCGCGAAAGCTCTCTCGCATGGTGCTCGACGCCGGCCTGTCATCGTGGTTGCGGGAAAAGGTCTCCTGACCAAGACGACGCTAAAGAAAGCCTGATCTACGGTTCTCTGGCCCCCTTTACAGACCTTGCTCCGCGAAGGATGGACCAAAGGGGAAAGCCTTCCCCTACGCCGAGCCCAGGGTCTCGGCCGACCCCTTCTGCGGGGAGACCCCGCAACGCCCCCTAGAGCGAGAGTGCAGACCGAATTTCCGTGACGGGAGGAGTGTCGGGAGAGAGTCTTCCGCGCCCGTCGTGGAGATTTGTCCCATGACTATGCAAGTTCTC
>Ga0209699_100425_pt1 | contig 24267 bp, 17 predicted proteins | sample SynthPrep_1_END__FD_187204 | JGI IMG/M metagenome (GOLD analysis project Ga0209699, IMG submission 187204) | Synthetic microbial communities from Ohio, USA - SynthPrep_1_END_DS7_MetaG (SPAdes) (version 2) | ecosystem: Engineered > Bioreactor > Aerobic > Activated sludge | place: USA: Ohio...
GGCCAGCGGGTTGGCGATGCCTTTGCCGGCGATGTCCGGCGCCGAGCCGTGGCACGGCTCGTACATGCCCTTGTTGTTGGCATCCAGCGAGGCCGACGGCAGCATGCCGATGGAGCCGGTGAGCATGGAGGCCTCGTCGGACAAAATGTCACCAAACATGTTGTCGGTGACCATCACGTCGAATTGCTTGGGCGCACGCACCAGTTGCATGGCGGCGTTGTCGACGTACATGTGGCTCAGCTCGACATCCGGGTAGTCCCTGGCCACTTCCTCGACCACGGCGCGCCACAGCTGGCTGGAGGCCAGCACGTTGGCCTTGTCCACCGAGCACAGCTTCTTGCCGCGTACGCGGGCCATGTCGAAGCCGACCTTGGCGATGCGGCGGATTTCGCTCTCGCTGTACGGCAGCGTGTCGTAGGCCATGCGCTCGCCGCTCTCCAGCACCTTGCTCTCGCGCGGCTGGCCGAAATAAATACCGCCGGTCAGCTCACGAACGATGAGGATGTCCAGGCCCGCGACGACTTCCGGCTTGAGGCTGGAAGCCTCGGCCAGTTGCGGATAGAGGATGGCCGGACGCAGGTTGCCGAACAGCCCCAGTTGCGAACGAATCTTCAGCAGACCACGCTCCGGGCGGATGGCCGGGTCGATGGCATCCCACTTCGGCCCGCCCACCGCACCGAGCAGCACGGCATCGGCGGCCCTGGCACGCGCCAGCGTCTCGTCGGCCAGCGGTACGCCGTAACGGTCGATGGCCGCGCCGCCGAGATCATCGAAGCTCAGCTCGAAGCCCAGTGCGTACTTGTCGTTGGCCAGGTTCAGCACCTTGACCGCCTCGGCCATGATTTCCGGGCCGATACCATCACCAGGGAGAACCAGAATCTGCTTGCTCATCACATCCTCGTCAAACCGTCGGGTGCGCCGTACGCACCACCTGAATAATGAATCCGTCGGTGCGCGCAGCGCACCTTACCTGATCGCACCGAACAGCCAGGGACTGCTCTGCTGGTATTTGGCCTCGAAGGCCTTGATCGCGTCCTGATCCTGCAGGGTCAGGCCGATGTCGTCCAGGCCGTTGAGCAGACAATGCTTGCGGAAGGCATCGACCTCGAAGCCGTACTGCACGCCATCCGGACGAGTCACGGTCTGCGCCTGGAGGTCGACGGTCAGTTGATAACCCTCGGTGGCCTCGGCCTGCTCGAACAGCGCATCGACTTCCTCGTCCTTGAGGACGATCGGCAGCAAACCGTTCTTGAAGCTGTTGTTGAAGAAGATGTCGGCAAAGCTCGGCGCGATCACCGTGCGAAAACCGTACTCGTCCAGCGCCCACGGCGCATGCTCGCGCGAGGAACCACAACCGAAGTTCTCACGGGCCAGCAGCACGCTGGCACCCTGGTAACGCGGGAAATTCAGCACGAAGTCCTTGTTGATCGGGCGCCTGGAATTGTCCTGGTTCGGCTGGCCGACATCCAGGTAGCGCCACTCGTCGAACAGGTTGGGGCCGAAGCCGGTGCGCTTGATCGACTTGAGAAACTGCTTGGGAATGATCTGATCGGTGTCGACGTTGGCACGATCGAGCGGGCAGACCAGGCCGGTGTGTTGGGTAAAGGCTTTCATCAGAAATCTCCTCAGGCCTGGATCAATTCGCGAACATCGATGAAGCGACCGGTCACCGCAGCGGCGGCGGCCATGGCCGGGCTCACCAGGTGGGTACGACCACCGGCGCCCTGACGGCCTTCGAAGTTGCGGTTCGAAGTGGAGGCGCAGTGCTCGCCACTGCCCAGCTTGTCCGGGTTCATCGCCAGGCACATGGAGCAGCCTGGCTCACGCCATTCGAAGCCGGCCTCGATGAAGATCCGATCCAGCCCCTCGGCCTCGGCCTGCGCCTTGACCAGACCGGAACCCGGCACCACCAGCGCCTGCTTGACGGTCGCCGCGACCTTGCGCCCCTTGGCCACCTGAGCGGCGGCACGCAGGTCTTCGATACGCGAGTTGGTGCAGGAGCCGATGAACACGCGATCCAGCTGGATATCGGTGATCGGCTGGTTGGCGGTCAGGCCCATGTACTTCAGCGCACGGGTGATGGAGTCCTTCTTCACCGGGTCGGCTTCGACGGCAGGATCGGGCACGTTCTGATCAACGGCCAGCACCATTTCCGGCGAGGTGCCCCAGCTGACCTGCGGCTTGATGTCTTCGGCTTTCAGTTCGACCACGGTATCGAACACCGCATCGGTGTCGGAAACCAGGTTCTGCCACTGCGCCACGGCCTTGTCCCAGTCCTCGCCCTTGGGTGCGAACGGGCGATCCTTGACGTAGGCGATGGTCTTCTCGTCCACCGCCACCAGGCCGACCCGGGCACCGGCTTCGATGGACATGTTGCAGATGGTCATGCGCCCTTCCAGAGACAGATCGCGAATCGCGCTACCGGCGAACTCCAGGGCATGGCCATTGCCACCGGCAGTGCCGATCTTTCCGATGACGGCCAGCACGATGTCCTTGGCAGTCACACCGAACGGCAGCTTGCCCTCGACGCGCACCTGCATGTTCTTCATTTTCTTGGCCACCAGGCACTGGGTGGCGAGCACATGCTCGACCTCGGACGTGCCGATGCCGTGAGCCAGCGCACCGAAGGCGCCGTGTGTGGAAGTGTGCGAGTCGCCACAGACCACGGTCATGCCCGGCAGGGTAGCGCCCTGCTCCGGCCCGACCACATGGACGATGCCCTGGCGCACATCATTCATCTTGAACTCGAGGATGCCGAAGTCGTCGCAGTTCTCGTCCAGGGTCTGTACCTGGATGCGCGACACCTCGTCGGCGATGGCCTCGAGACCGCCCTGGCGCTCGGCCTTGGTGGTCGGCACGTTGTGATCCGGGGTGGCGATGTTGGCGTCGATGCGCCACGGCTTGCGCCCGGCCAGACGCAGGCCTTCGAAAGCCTGCGGCGAGGTCACTTCGTGGAGGATGTGACGATCGATGTAGATCAACGAGGAACCGTCATCACGACGTTTCACTTCGTGCATTTCCCAGAGCTTGTCGTAGAGCGTCTTGCCAGTCATCAGCCTTACCTCATCAGCGCCTTTTGAGCACATCCGTAACCTGCCTGCGTTATCACCGCCCGGCGTCAGAAGTGCACCTTTCTATGCCTGGGCAAAAATGGCCCTTCGGCTTATGGGGAGAATGCTATGGCGGGGCACGAAATAACTCAAATTCATATTTTTTATTCAAAGGATTCCGCAGTGGAATGTATGCTGAGCACATCTTCCCCCCTGTGGAGCGCTTCATGGATCTGGCCAACCTCAACGCCTTCATCGCCATCGCCGAAACCGGCAGTTTCTCCGAGGCTGGCGAGCGTCTGCATCTGACCCAGCCGGCCGTGAGCAAGCGCATCGCCGGCCTGGAACAGCAATTGGGCGTGCGCCTGTTCGACCGCCTGGGCCGCGAGATCGGCCTGACCCAGGCGGGACGCGCCCTGCTGCCGAGGGCCTACCAGATCCTCAACGTACTGGACGACACTCGCCGCGCGCTGACCAACCTGTCCGGCGAGGTCAGCGGTCGGCTGACCCTCGCCACCAGCCACCACATCGGCCTGCACCGCCTGCCCGCCCTGCTGCGTGCCTTTACCCGCGCCCACCCGCAGGTAGCGCTGGATATCCAGTTCCTCGATTCGGAGGTGGCGTACGAAGAGGTGCTGCATGGCCGTGCGGAACTGGCGGTGATCACCCTCGCGCCGGAAACGCGCGAGCCGATCCGCGCCGTAGCGGTCTGGGACGATCCGCTGGATTTCGTCGCGGCACCGGAACACCCGCTGGCACGCAGCCAGGCGATCAGCCTGGCCGATGTCGCGCAGCACCCGGCCGTCTTCCCCGGCGGCAACACCTTTACCCACCACATCGTCCAGCGCCTGTTCGAGGCTCAGGGGCTGACGCCCAACATCGCCATGAGCACCAATTACCTGGAAACCATCAAGATGATGGTTTCCATTGGCCTGGCCTGGAGCGTACTGCCTCGCACCATGCTTGACGATCAAGTGGCGCGCCTGCCCCTGCCGGACATTCAACTGACCCGCCAGCTAGGCTACATCCTGCATACCGAACGCACGCTGTCGAATGCGGCACGCGCTTTCATGAATCTGCTCGATAGCCAGCGGGACGATCTTGCCTAGGCAATCGCCCAAGGGCTAACGTGGTGACACAAGGATAAAAAGACCTCTGCATGCCTCTAACGCCCGTCACGCGCATCGCGCCTTTCAGAGGAAGGTCAGGCCATGGCCAGATCGACTGACCAGACTCCGCCCCTGCCCCACATCCCGGCGATGGATCCCGTCGAATTCGAGCAGACCTGGCAAGACGCACCGCGTCTGCTGGCCGCGCTCAATGGCGCGCACCTGGGAACCTGGTACTGGGACATTCGCAGCGGCCAGGTGAACTGGTCGCGCGGGGCCCAGGCATTGTTCGGCCTCGATCCCAATCGCCCGGTCACCCGGGAATTGCACTACATCGAGCTGATTCCCGAAGAGGAGCGCGCCGAGGTTCTGGCCACCTTCCATGCCATCCTCAAGGGCGAGCAGATCACCAACGCCCTGCGCCACCGCATCCGCTGGCCGGATGGCAGCCTGCACTGGCTGGAGATCACCGGCAGTCTGCAGTACGAAGCCGACGGGCGGCCACGCATGTTCGGCGTGATCCGCGACATCAGCGCGCAGCAGGAACGTGCCGAGGCTCTGCGCGCGTCGGAGGAGCGCTTCGCCAGCCTGTTTCGCCTGAGCCCGGACATCATGATGCTGGTGCGCTACGACAACAGCGAGATCGTCGAGGTCAACCAGCACTTCACCCAGGCTTTCGGCTGGAGCGCCAGCGAGATACTCGGCTGCCCCACTCATGAGCTGAATCTCTGGGTGTACCCGCAACAGCGCGATAACTTGCGCCAGCGGGCTCCTCTGAGCCGGGAACCGGTGATTCAGGAGGTTCAGTTGCGCACGCGCAGCGGCGCCATTCTCGATGGCGTACTGTCGAGCCAGTACATCGAACTGCAGGGCGACCGCCTGATGCTCTGTACCTTCCTCGACACCAGCGTACGCAAACGCGCCGAAAACGCCCTGCGCGCCAGCGAGGAGAAGTTCGCCAAGGCCTTCATGCACACCCCCGATGCGGTCTCCATCACCGAACGCACGACCGGCCGCTTCATCGAGGTCAATCCCAGCTTCGAACAGCAGTTCGGCTGGAGCAGCGCCGAAGCCGTCGGCCGTACCTCGCTGGAGCTGGGCATCTGGGCCGATCCCGGCGACCGCCAGCGCATGCTCGAAGCCCTGCGCAGCGGACACCTGAACAACCTCGAAGTACGGCTGTTCAGCCGTGATGGCAAGACGAGCGTCAACCTGCTGTTCGGCGGCGAGATCGAGCTGGATGGCAAGACCTGCCTGGTGCTCACCGTGCGCAACATTACCGAACAGCGCGCGCAGGAACTGGCACTGAAGGAAAGCAAGCAACGCCTGAAGCTGGCGCTGGAATCCGCCGACCTCGGCACCTGGGACTGGCACATTCCCAGCCGCCGGTTGTTCGCCAGTGCTCGCGCATCGCAGTTGCAGGGACTGGACTCGGCGCCGTTCGAAGGAGACTTCCTGGCGTTCTTCCGACAGGTTCCCATGGAAGACCGGCAGAGCCTGCGCCAGAGCTACCTGCAACTGGTCGAGCAACGCCGAACCCACTACCAGGTGACGTATCGGGTACAGCAGAACAATGGTGAGCTGCGCTTTCTGGAAAGCACTGCCAAACTGCAGCTTGACGACGCCGGCCAGCCGCTGCGCATGGTCGGCACACTGGTCGACATCAGTGAGCGCGTGGAGCGCGAGCAACGCCTGAAAGGCTCCGAAGAGAAGTTCGCCAAGGCCTTTCACTCCAGCCCGGACGCCATCACCATCACCGAGCGCGATACCGGGCGCTACATCGAGGTCAACGAAGGGTTCACCCGCATTACCGGCTACCAGGCCTGGGAAGTGGTGGGCAAAAGCGTGCATGAGCTGAACATCTGGGCCTACCCCGATGAACGCAAGCAGATGATCGATCACCTCCTGCTGCATGGCCAGGTCCTACGCATGGAGATGCACGGCAGAAATCGCGACGGCGAGGTGCGCCTGGTGGACGTCTCCGTGCAGCCCATCGAACTGAACGGTGTACCGTGCCTGCTGCTGACGGCGCGCGACATCAGCGAGCTGAAACAGGCTCAGGCCCAGGTTCAGCACCTGGCCTATCATGACGCCCTGACCAACCTGCCCAATCGCGCCCTGCTGATGGATCGCCTGACCCAGCAGATTTCCCTGCTCAAGCGCCATGATCTGCGCGGCGCCCTGCTCTTCCTTGACCTCGACCACTTCAAGCACATCAACGATTCTCTCGGCCACCCGGTGGGCGACTCCGTGCTGCGCCTGATCACGGCGCGCCTGGAAGCCAGCGTACGTCTGGAGGACACCGTCGCCCGTCTGGGTGGTGACGAATTCGTAGTGCTGCTGTCCGGCCTGGAGGGCAAGCGCTCGGAAGTCACCCGCCATGTGCGCCAGGTCGCCGAGAAACTGCGCCAGTTGCTGGCCGAGCCCATGCTGCTGGACGGTCATCAGTTGCAAGTCACACCGAGCATCGGCGTGGCGCTGATTCCCGATCACGGCAACACCCCGGCCGACCTGCTCAAGCGTGCCGATATCGCCCTCTATCGCGCCAAGGACTCCGGGCGCAATGCCATCCAGCTGTTTCGCACCACCATGCAGGACGCAGCCAGCGCGCGCCTGCGCCTGGAAAACGATCTGCGCCTGGCCCTGGCTCGCGGCGAGTTCGAGCTGCACTTCCAGCCTCAGGTCGATGCGCGAGACGGCCAGGTGGTCGGCGCAGAAGCCCTGTTGCGCTGGCAGCACCCGCAACTGGGCGCCCAGTCTCCCGCTCAGTTCATTCAGGTTCTCGAAGAGAGCGGGCTGATCGTCGAGGTGGGTGGCTGGGTATTGGCCGAGGCCTGCCACTTCTGCTCACGCCTGATGGCTGACGGCCTGGTCGATAGCGAGCGTTTCAGCCTGTGCGTCAACATCAGCCCGAGGCAGTTCCGCCAGCACGATTTCGTCGAACGCATTGCCAGCAGCCTGCGCAACAGCCAGCTACCCAATGCCATGCTCAAGCTGGAGATCACCGAGGGCATCGTCATCCAGAACATCGACGACACCGTGGGCAAGATGCTGCGCCTGAAGAAACACGGCGTCAGTTTCGCCATGGACGACTTCGGCACCGGCTACAGCTCGCTGACTTACCTCAAACGCCTGCCCGTGGACATGCTGAAGATCGACCAGTCGTTCGTCCGCGACGCGACCTGCGACCCCAACGATGCCGAAATCATCCGCGCCATCGTCGCCATGGCGCGCAGCCTGGGTCTGGCGCTGGTCGCCGAAGGTGTCGAACAGCAGGATCAGCTGGACTTCCTGCAATCGCAGGGCTGCAACCTCTACCAGGGCTATCTGTTCAGCAAACCGCTGCCGCAGGAGGCCTTCCGCGAACTGCTGGGCAGGCAGAGGTCGTAGCCCGCCCGCTGCTTCGGTGCGTCTGCCGATGCAGCACCCTGCCGACAGTGGTGAAACGAAGAAGGCGCCCCGTGGGGCGCCTTCTGCTTCATGCAATCACCGGTTTTCAGTTTTCCAGCGCCGGACGCTGGCCACCAATGGGGATGCGCTTGGGCTTGGCCTCTTCCGGCACGATACGCTCCAGCTCGACATGCAGCAGACCGTTGGCCAGGTTCGCGCCCTTCACCTCGATATGGTCGGCCAGGCGGAAGGACAGTTTGAACGCGCGCTGGGCGATACCCTGATGCAGATAGCTGACGCTCTCGGCACTGCGATCACGCTTGTTGCCCACCACGGTCAGCACACCACGCTCGACCTGCAACTCCAGATCGTCTTCCTGGAAGCCCGCAGCCGCCACCACGATACGGTAGTGGTCTTCGCCGTGCTTCTCGACGTTGTAGGGCGGGTAGGAGCTGCCACCGTCGTTGCTACGCAGGGCAGACTCGAAAAGATCGTTGAAACGGTCGAAACCGACGGACTGGCGGAACAGGGGGGCCAGAGAAAGTACGTTGCTCATGAGTGATCTCCTGATGATTCAGCAAGTGTCATAGCGCGGAACCCGACTTCGGCATCCCGCAATCACTTATCTGAGGTCGCTCGGAAATTTTTCAAGAGCCGGAAAAACGCATTCACACCCTACGTGGGAAACGCCAGCAACCGGTCGATCAGCTCACAGTCCTGCTCGCGCCGTACTTCGGCGAACAGGGCCACGGCTTGCGGGTAAGTGCGGGTAAGCATCGCCAGCCACTGCTTCAGACGCCCCGGCGCATAACGCGGCGCCAGCTTGCGCCGCGCCTGCTGCCAGAAGTCGAGCAGCAGCGGCTGAAGCTCGGCCCAGCTCATTTCCTGTGGCTCACCGCCCGCTCTGACCGCCGCAATCTGCCGCGCCAGCCCCGGACGAGAAACCAGCCCGCGCCCCAGCATGATGTCGTCCACACCGCTGATCTCGCGACAGCGGCGCCAGTCCTCCAGCGTCCACACCTCGCCATTGGCGAACACCGGCACACCGACCACCTCCTGCACCCGCGCCACCCACTCCCAGTGCGCCGGCGGCTTGTAACCTTCCACCTTGGTGCGGGCATGCACGACGATCTGGCTCGCGCCACCTTCGGCCAGTGCGCGCGCGCAATCGAGCGCCGCGCTCTTGTCTTCGAAGCCCAGACGCATCTTGGCCGTAACCGGAATCTCGCTCGGCACCGTGCGCCGCACCTCGCGCACGATGGCGTGCAGCAACTCCGGTTCCTTGAGCAGTACCGCCCCACCGCGCGACTTGTTCACCGTCTTGGCCGGGCAACCGAAGTTGAGGTCGATGACCGGCGCGCCGAGCGTGCAGGCGAAGGCGGCGTTGTCAGCCAGGCACTGTGGGTCGGAACCGAGGAACTGCACGCGCATCGGCGTACCGGCCCGGGTGCTGGCGCCGGTGAACAGTTCGGGAGCGAGCTTGTGATAGGTGGCAGCCGGCAACAGGCGCTCGCTGACACGAATGAATTCGGTGACGCACCAGTCGATGCCACCGATACGGGTCAGTACGTCGCGCAGAATCTCGTCAACCAGCCCCTCCATGGGCGCCAGGGCGATTTGCATGAAGCTGTCCAGGAAAATGGGGCGCACAGTTTAAGGTGTCGCGCGTGGCGCGCAAGATGGGCCACACTGGCCGTATCGCCAGACGGGGAGGCATGCCATGCGTCATCTCGCACTGATCGTTCTCGGCTTGTGCTGCATGGGTGCACAGGCCGGCGAAGCGTTGCCTCACGGCATCGAACAACCGGCAGAGCCGGTGGCCGACGCGCCGGCTCGACTGATCTTCAGCCGTGACCACAAGGCACCGAACGCCTGTGACGTCGAGCTTTACGTCAACCAGCAGATCGTGGCGAAACTTGCCCCCGGCGAACGTACCAGCCTGGATCTGCCCAGCGGTGAACCGAGCGTCGCCGTGGCCATGTCGGCGGACGGCTATTGCGGCGGACGCGGGCCGGATGTCGCGCAGTCGATCCTGCTGCGCCCCGGCGAAACCCGCCAGTTCGCCATCAGGGTCGAGGCGGGGCGGGTGTTCATCGCGCCACTGCTCGACTGATTGACGTCACAGCGCCTGCGGACAAGGCGGCAACAGCGCCCTGCCATAGCCCTCGACGAATTCCGTCGGCATGCGCTTGGGGCGCCCACTGGACAGCTCGATGCACACGAAGGTGGTCTTGGCCCGCAGCAGCGTGGCGCCATCTTCCGGGCGCACCAGCTGGAAACGCCGATCCATCTTCAGACGCTGATCGGACTCGACGATCCAGGTCGCCATCTGCAACGCCTGCCCTTCGTAGGCACTGGAGAGGTAGTCGATCTCGTGCCGCACGACGGCCATGGCGCGATCCAGGCGACGGTACTCGACCAGATCCAGCCCAAGAAACTGCGAGTGACGCCAGGCGCAGCGCTCCAGCCAGCTGACGTACACCGCATTGTTGGCGTGACCGAGTCCGTCGATGTCCTCGGCACTTACCTGAATGTCGATGACGAAGGGCGTAGGCAGATCCCAGTTCATGGCTGCGCCTCCAGGCTGGCCGCCAGCGCACGGGCCTCGGCGGCGAGCTGGGTGATCTGATCCCAGGCGCGGGCACGAACCAGATTGCTCGGTGCGATCCAGGTGCCGCCCACGCAGGCAACGTTGGGTAGGCGCAGGAAACTCAGCAGGTTGTCGGCGGTGACACCCCCGGTCGGGCAAAAGCGAATACCGGTGAACGGCCCCTTGAAGCTCTTGAGCATCTTCACGCTGGAGGCGCCGTCGGCAGGGAACAGCTTGAGCGAACGATAGCCGTGCTCCAGCGCCAGCAGAACCTCGGACGGTGTCATCACCCCCGGCAGGTAGGGCAACGCCGCCTCTTCCGCAGCCAGCGCCAGGCGCTCGGTAAAGCCCGGGCTCACCGCGAATTGCGCCCCGGCATCGCGCGCCTCCTGAAACTGCTCGGTATGAATCAGCGTACCGGCTCCCACCAGCAACTGCGGGAACTCTCGACGGATAGCGGCCAGGGCGTCCAGAGCCCGAGGTGTGCGCAAGGTCACCTCCAGAACGGTCACTCCGCCGTCCTGCAGCGCACGGGCGAGATCCAGCGCCAGCTCGACCTCCTCGATCACCAGAACAGGCATTACCGGGCGGGCCTGGCGCAGCACCTCATCCATCGTCAGCTTCATCTATCAACTCCCAGATCGGTGTCACATCGACAGGCGGACGTCCCGCCGATGTCGCGCATGATACGCCGCTGTCTTTTTCTCTGCAGCGCCGCCCTTTCATCGCCTCCTGTTGGCACGCCATAATTGCACTGCGCTCGCCCGAGCACCTGAGAACCGAGCAATTGACTGCCACCCTGCGCCTACTGATCCTTCTGCTGCTGCCCGTGCTCACCTGGGCGGACACCCTGTCGCTGCCGATTGGTCAGACGCGAATCCTGCCTGCCCCTTACATGCAGTTCTGGAAAGATCCCCGGGGCGACGCCGATTTCAGCACCGTGCGCGCCCTGCCCGACTCGGCCTGGCAGGCGGTTGGCCGGCGCGACGCCAGCTTCGGCTACGACAGCAGCGCCTACTGGCTACGCCTGGATCTGTACAACCCTCACAACCGCGCGCCCGGCTGGGTGCTGCTGATCGGCAACCCCCTGCTGGATCAGCTGGACGCCTACGGCCTGGACGGTGAACGCGTATATCGCGCTGGCGACCAACGCCCATTCGACTGGCGCTGGGTCGATCAACGCCAGCTGGTTCTGCCGCTGGATATCGCGCCAGGTGAAGAGCGGCGCATCTGGCTGCGCATGCAGACCAACGGCTCGGCCAACCTCAGCGCCAGCCTGATGACGCACGAAGCCTTCGATCACCACGAGCAGCGCAGTTTGCTGTTCCAGGGCCTGTTCTTCGGCGCGCTGCTGGCGATGTTCATCTACAACCTGTCGATCTTCTGCATCACGCGCGATCGCAATTACCTCTGGTACAGCCTGTTCGTCGCCAGTTTCAGCCTGTATGAATTCATCCAGCTCGGCTTCGCCTTCCAGTGGCTGTGGCCCAACGCACTGGCCTGGCAACAGTTGAGCTTTCCACTCTTCTCGGCACTCGCCACGCTGTTCGGCATCCAGTTCACCTATGGGGTACTGGCACTGCACCAGGCATCCGCGCCCTATCGCTGGGTCACTCATGGCCTGAAAGCCTGTGCCTGGCTGGTGCTGGCCATGGCTGTGCTCGGCCCGTATCAGCCGGCACTGATCGCCAGCTTCGTGCTCATCATCGCCTGCGCCCTGGCCGCCTTCGTCATCACCCTGCTGCGCTGGCGTGCCGGGTACGCCGCCGCACGCCTGTTCGCTCTGGGCTGGTTCGTGCTGATAACCGCCAGCCTGGCCAGCATTCTCACCGGAACGGGCGTACTGCCCTATTCGCTGTTGACACTGCATGCTCAGCAGATAGGCGGGGTGATCGAAATGACAGTGTTTTCCATCGCACTCGCCGCACGCATTCGCCAGGTGCAGGAGGCCGAACGCCTGGCCCAGGCCAAACTGATCGCCCAGGAGCGTCAGTTGAGCAGCGAACAGGCCAGGCATCTGGAGCTGCAGACACAGATCAGCGAGAAGCTGGAGCAACGCGTCAGGGAGCGAACCGCAACGCTCGAGCAGACGCTGCAGCAGTTGTCCAACGCCAACCTGCGCCTGGCCGAGCTGAATCGCCGCGACGGCCTGACCGACCTGTTCAATCGCCAGACGCTGAGCGAAGAGCTGGCACGCGCCTGCGCCCGCGCCGAGCGCAACCGTCAGCCGCTGGCGGTGCTGATGCTCGACCTGGATCACTTCAAGCAGGTCAACGACCGCTATGGTCACCTCGCCGGCGACGCCTGCCTGCGCCACGCCGCCCAGCGCTTCCAGCAACGCCTGCGCAACAGCGACATGCTGGCTCGTTTCGGCGGCGAGGAGTTCGTAGCCCTGCTCGACAACACCGACCTGAGCGGCGCACTCGAACTGGCCGAACAACTGCGCGACGACCTGGCTCGCCACCCCTGCTCGTATCAACAGCACTCGATCGCCTTGAGCCTGAGCATCGGCCTGCACGCCGACATCCCCGATACGCCGACCTGCGGCGAGCGCTGGCTCGACCTGGCTGACCGCGCCCTGTACCGGGCCAAGGCAGCCGGCCGCAACCGAGTCGCTGCCTACGAAGCCAGCGCTCTCGACGGCGCCTGACGCACTTCGCCAAGCAGCGCGAGAACCGCCTGCAACACGTGTGGGTCTGCGAGCAGACGCTGATGACCACCCACTGGCAGGCGTAGCAACTGGCTATCGAACCAGGCCTTGTGGATCAGCTCAGCCTCGCCCACCGGCACCACCGGATCATCCTCGGCATGCACGATCAGGCCAGGCAATTCCAACCGATAGCGCTGCACGTCGAGGTGCGCGGCGGGAATGCCGGCGGTGCGCTCCACCTGGCTGATGAAATGCGCACGCGCCCTGGGCGGCAGCCCCATGAAGCGAGCAAAGCCGCGCAGCATCGTGAGAATCCGGCTCGGCGCCGAAATACAGACCAGGGCCTCGGCACGCAACCCCATCTGTGTCGCCAGCAATGCACTGGCACCACCCATGGAATGACCGATCACCGCATGCAGGGGCGGCAGCTCGCTGGCAGCTTCCAGCAATGCACGCGCGAACAGCACCACGTTGGCTTCACGCCCCGGCGAGCGCCCATGTGCCGGCGCATCCAGCGCCACCACCGCATAGCCGGCATCGACCAGCCCCCTGATCAGCATCGCGAATTGAGTGGGCCGCCCTTCCCAACCATGCATCAACAGCACGGCAGGGCCACTGCCCCAGCGCAACGCCGACAGACCGAAACGCAGGGTGATGCGCTCGGCGCTGGCCAGCAGCGGCAGTTCCCAGTCGCGTGGCGGCAAGCTGCGCGGCGTCATGAAGCGCACACGCAAACGACTCGCCAGCATTTGCGGGGCCAACCGCCCCCACGCCGCGTTGACACCCCGCACCCAGGTCATCTGGTTCATCGCCCCTCCTTCGAGACCGATTTCACTTGATCGCCGATTTGGCTGCACGCAACAGGCGGTCGGACAACTCGCCTGCCCCCAGCGCTCTGGCCAGGGCCAGGCCTCCCACCATCAGGGCCAGATCAGCCAATGCCACATCGGCCTCCTCTGGCGTTTCACTCATCTGCGCCGTGATCAGTTGCACATGCTCGGCCAGCACCTGGCGAAAGCTCTCCGGCAAACGCTCGATCTCGCTGATCGAACTGGGCAGCGGGCAACGCTCATCGAGTGCATCACGGTGCTTGCGCGAGAGATAGAAAGCCGCGAGCAGCGTGCGGCGCTCCAACCCACCAAGCCCCTGATCGACCTCGGCGAGACGCTCACGGCGGCGCCCCAGCAACTGACGAAAGGCCTCCAGCATCAGCGCATCCTTGCTCGCGAAATGGGCGTAGAAGCCACCCACCGTCAGCCCCGCTGCCGCCATCACCTCTGCCACGGCCGGATCCACAGGGCCGCGCTCGGCGAGCATGCGGCTCGCAGACTGGAGAATGCGTTGGCGGGTATCGCCCTTGCGCTCACTCATGGCAACCTCATCAATATGACGAACACAATATTACAGTCATCATACTAAAAGGCAAGGCAGCCGCGTGACCACTGATCAGGATCAGCGTGGTCATCGGCCAGGCAGAAAGAACGCGGCGAAGGCGTCAAATGCCCGCCAGCGAGGCTCCCCCAAGGAATGACGAGCAATAAAAAAGGGCCACCTGCAAAGAGGTGGCCCCTGGTTCCGCAAATGCGGCAAGAAAATGGTATCCCCCAGGAACGCCCGTTACCGCCTTGAAAGAGCGGTGCCTCGAGCCACTGGACGAAGGCCTTCGAACGACGAGGCCAGCGCTAGGCTGGCCTCGTGTGTGATTGGTGGAGCTAAACGGGATCGAACCGTTGACCTCTTGCATGCCATGCAAGCGCTCTCCCAGCTGAGCTATAGCCCCGAAACCTTGCGGTCGGTTCGCAACACCTGAGCGTTGCGACTGGAAAATGGCGTCCCCTAGGGGACTCGAACCCCTGTTACCGCCGTGAAAGGGCGGTGTCCTAGGCCACTAGACGAAGGGGACAAAACCTTCGAAGAACAAGGCCGACATTCAGTTGGCCCTGTCAGTGTTTGGTGGAGCTAAACGGGATCGAACCGTTGACCTCTTGCATGCCATGCAAGCGCTCTCCCAGCTGAGCTATAGCCCCGAAACCTTGCGGTCTGGCTGCAACGCCTGAGCGTTGCGGCTGGAATAATTGGCGTCCCCTAGGGGACTCGAACCCCTGTTACCGCCGTGAAAGGGCGGTGTCCTAGGCCACTAGACGAAGGGGACGCAAGACCCTGATCGTGAATCGACTCGCATCGATTCTGGCGCTCCCGAAGGAGCCGAGATTGGTGGAGCTAAACGGGATCGAACCGTTGACCTCTTGCATGCCATGCAAGCGCTCTCCCAGCTGAGCTATAGCCCCATCTCGAGGACGGGGCGCATGTTAAGAGCGCCCCGATTGGCTGTCAACAACATTTTTCCTGCCAGCCAAAAGTTTTTGCCACTAGAACAATTACTTAGGGTCGCGTGATGTCTCGTAGGGTGCGCCATGCGCACCGCTGCTCAACAGCACGACACTCGGTGAGCACGGCGCCCCCTACAAAGGCATCAAGCGATGGCTGCCAACAGTTTCTCCCACTCCTTGGCTTCTTTCTTCGACGTGCCGCCCAGCAGTTCCAGCGCCTGGCGCAGGCGGAAGCGAGTCAGATCCGGGCCGAGAATCTCCATGGCGTCGAGTACCGAAACCGAGCTGGCCTGACCGGTAATGGCGGCGAACATCAGCGGCATGGCATCGCGCAGCTTCAGTTCGAGGTGTTCGACCACCGCCTGGATGCAACCGGTGATGCGCTCTTTCTCCCACTGACGCAACGATTCGAGCTTCCACAGGATCAGTTGCATCAACTGGCGCACCTGATCGGCCGAGAGCTTCTTGTGCTCGAACAGCCTGGCGTCCAGGTTGAGACCACCAGAGAAGAAGAAGCCGGCCAGTGGTGCGATCTGGCTGAAGGTCTCGACCCTGCCCTGCACGTGCGGTGCGATCTTCATCAGGTACTCGGGGTTCAGCGCCCACTTCTGCACTTCGGCGGCGAAGGTTTCCACCGGCAGCTCGCGCAGCCACTGGCCATTGAGCCAGGACAGTTTTTCCAGATCGAAGATCGGCCCTCCCAGCGACACCCGGTTGATGTCGAAATGCTCGATCATCTCGGCCAGGGAGAACTTCTCGCGCTCGTCCGGCATCGACCAGCCCATGCGCCCCAGGTAGTTGAGCATGGCCTGCGGCAGGTACCCCATGCGCTCGTAGAAGGTGATGCTGGTGGGGTTCTTACGCTTGGACAGCTTGCTCTTGTCCGGATTGCGCAGCAGCGGCATGTAGCACAGCGCCGGCTGCTCCCAGCCAAAGTACTCGTACAGCTTGATCAGCTTGGGCGCCGACGGCAGCCACTCTTCGCCCCGCAGCACGTGGGTGATGCCCATCAGGTGGTCATCGACCACGTTGGCCAGGAAATAGGTCGGCAGGCCGTCGGCCTTCATCAGCACCTGCATGTCCATGCGATCCCATGGGATCTCGACATCGCCACGGAGCATGTCCGGCACCACGCAGACACCCTCGCTCGGCACCTTCATGCGCACCACGTGCGACTCGCCGGCGGCGATGCGACGCTGTGCCTCGGCCGGCTCCAGATGCATGCAGTGGCCGTCGTAACGCGGCGTTTCCTTGTTGGCCATCTGCTGCGCGCGTACCTCGTCTAGGCGCTCGGCGGAGCAGAAGCAGGGAAAGGCATGGCCCTTGCTGACCAGCTCATCCGAATACTTCCTGTAGATCTCGCCACGTTCGCTCTGCCGATACGGGCCGTGCGGACCGCCAACGTCCGGGCCCTCGTCCCACTCGATACCCAGCCAGCGCAGGGCATCGAAAATCTGCTGCTCGGACTCTCGGGTCGAGCGCAACTGGTCGGTGTCTTCGATGCGCAGGATGAACTGGCCACCGTGCTGGCGAGCGAAGCACAGGTTGAACAGTGCGATGTAGGCGGTGCCGACATGAGGGTCGCCGGTCGGCGATGGCGCGATACGGGTACGAACGGTGGTCATGAATGCTCTCGGAAGGAAGACACGAGGTTTGAATCAGGCGGGCGATGTTAGCAGGCCGTCGGCCCCTGGCTCCAGCAACCCGCCACGGGTGATGGGCAAGCTGGCGATCAGGAAGTCGAGGAAGGTCTTGACCTTCATCGCCTGAAAGCGCCGTGACGGGTAGATTGCATACACCTCGCCCACCGGTAATCTCGCCTCGGGCAGCAACTCGATGAGCCGCCCGCTGCGCACGGCGTCCTCGCTGATCATCACCGGCAATCCGGAAATCCCGGCTCCGGCCAGCGTCGCCTCACGGGCGAACGTGATGTTGTTGCAGGTCATCACCCGCTGACAGGGCAAGTGTTCGCCCAGAAGCGGCCAGTAACGCGGCGCATCGTGCTGCAGGAGGATGGCGCGATGCCCCTCCAGTTCGGCGACGCTACGCGGTGTGCCGTGCGCGGCCAGATAGGCAGGGCTGGCACACAGGCGCCGGCCACTCTCGAACAGCTTGCGCGCGATCAGGGTGGAATCCTGCGGCTGACCGACCTGTATGGCGATGTCCACGCCCTCCTCCAGTGGATCCACCGAGCGCGACGTCAGCTCCACTTCGGCATCGATCTGTGGGTACTGGCGCATGAACTCGCCCAGCACACGCCCCAGAAACAGTTGGCCGAACTCGATCGGCGCGGTGATGCGCAGCAGCCCCGAGGGTTCGCGTTGCAGTTGCATCACAGCCTGCTCGGCCTCGGCGAAGTCCAGCATGATCTGCCGGCATCGCTCGTAGTAGGCCTGCCCCACTTCGGTCAGGCGCAATTTGCGCGTGGTGCGGTTGAGCAGGCGTACCCCCAGGCGCTCTTCGAGCAGCGCAATACGTCGACTCACCGTGGATTTCTGCATCCCCAGACTGGTCGCCGCCTGGGTGAAGCTGTGGCACTCGACCACCCGGGTAAAGATCAATGCGTCATCCAGCCCCATGATTGTTCCTCATAAGCAACAAAGCATGCCAAGCCTAGAGTCTACTAGCGCAAAGGGAACACTGTTAAATTTACTTACATTTCCCTGCCGCATCCCGAGCCTCAAGCATGCCTGCCAAACTGCAACGTCGCCTCCTCGTCTTCGTGATCCTGCTGGTGCTGATCGTCGGCGCCCTGCTCGCCCACTGGCTGCTGGTCGGCCGCTACCACGAGAGCACCGATAACGCCTACGTTCAGGGCGAGATCACCCGCGTCTCCAGCCAACTGAATGCACGCATCGAGAAAGTACTGGTACGCGACAATCAGCACGTGGAAGCCGGCCAGTTGCTGGCGGTACTGGAAGATGCCGATTTCCGCCTGGCTCGCCAACGCGCCCTCGCCGCGCTCGAAACCCACCAGGCAGAACGCGCCCAGGCACAGAGCAAACTCGACCAGCAGGCCAGCCTGATCGCCGCCAGCCAGGCCGACGTCGCCGCCAGCCAGGCCACGCTCGATCGCTCCAAACTCGACCTCGGCCGCGCCCAGACCCTGCGCAAGCCGGGCTATGTATCCGAGGAGCGCGTCACCACCCTGGCCGCCGACAACCGCGTGGCCCGCTCGCAGGTGGCCAAGGCTCAGGCCGACCTCCAGGCGCAGCGCCAGCAGGTGTCCAGCCTGGAGGCCGAACTCAAGCGCCTGGATGCGTTGATTCTTTCCGCCCAGGCCGACCTGGAGCAGGCCGACCTCAACCTTTCACGCACACAGATTCATGCGCCGATCAGCGGTCTCGTCGGCCAGCGCTCCGCACGTGAGGGTCAGATCGTACAGAACGGCGCGTACCTGCTGTCGCTGGTGCCGGATCAGGACATCTGGATTCAGGCCAACTTCAAGGAAACCCAGATCGGCCGTATGCGCCCGGGGCAGAAAGCCGAACTGCTGTTCGACAGTTACCCCGACACCCCCATCGAAGGCCATATCGACAGCCTGTTCGCCGCCTCCGGCGCACAGTTCAGCCTGCTGCCACCGGATAACGCCACGGGCAACTTCACCAAGGTGGTGCAACGCATTCCAGTCAAGCTGACCTTCGCTGCCGACAACCCGCTGCGCGGCCTGATCCGCCCCGGCATGTCGGTGGAAGTCACAGTAGATCTGCGCAGCGACGAACGCCATGGCGGGTGATGCGCTGATCCGCCCCACGGCGGAACCCAGCCGCCGCGACTGGATCGCGGTGATGAGCGCCATGCTCGGCGCCTTCATGGCGGTACTGGACATCCAGATCACCAACTCCTCGCTGAAGGACATCCAGGGGGCTTTGTCCGCGACCCTGGAGGAAGGCTCGTGGATTTCCACGTCCTACCTGGTGGCCGAGATCATCATGATCCCGCTGACCGCCTGGCTGGTGCAGCTGCTTTCGGCACGGCGCCTAGCGGTGTGGGTATCGGTGGGTTTCCTGATCGCCTCACTGCTGTGCTCCCTGGCCTGGAGCCTGGAGAGCATGATCGTGTTCCGTGCCTTGCAGGGCTTCACTGGCGGCGCGCTGATCCCGCTGGCGTTCACCATGACGCTGATCAAGCTCCCCGAGCACCACCGTGCCAAGGGCATGGCCCTGTTCGCCATCACCGCCACCTTCGCTCCCTCCATCGGGCCGACCCTCGGCGGCTGGCTGACCGAGAACTGGGGCTGGGAATACATCTTCTACATCAACGTGCCACCCGGCCTGATCATGATCGCCGGCCTGCTTTATGGCCTGGAGAAGAAAGCGCCGCACTGGGAGCTGCTGAAGACCACCGACTACGCCGGTATCGTCACCCTGGGCCTGGGCCTGGGCTGTCTGCAGGTGTTTCTCGAAGAAGGCCACCGCAAGGACTGGCTGGAGTCGCAGCTGATCGTCGGCCTTGGCAGCGTGGCGCTGGTCAGCCTGATTCTGTTCGTGATCCTGCAGGTATCGCGATCCAACCCACTGATCAACCTCGGCGTGTTGCGCGAACGCAACTTCGGCCTGGCCAGCATTTCCAGCCTGGGCCTTGGAGTGGGCCTCTATGGGTCGATCTACGTGCTGCCGCTGTACCTGGCGCAAATCCAGGGCTACAACGCCATGCAGATCGGTGAAGTGATCATGTGGATGGGCGTGCCGCAGTTGTTCCTGATCCCGCTGGTGCCCAAGCTGATGAAGATCATCTCGCCGAAATGGCTGTGCGCCCTGGGCTTCGCCCTGTTCGGTGCGGCGAGTTTCTTCTCCGGTGTGCTCAATCCGGACTTCGCCGGCCCGCAGTTCAATCACATCCAGATCGTCCGCGCATTGGGCCAGCCCCTGGTGATGGTCACCGTCTCGCTGATCGCCACCGCCTACATCCTGCCGCAGGATGCCGGCTCGGCCTCCAGCCTGTTCAACATCCTGCGCAACCTCGGCGGCGCCATCGGCATCGCCCTGCTGGCCACCCTGCTGGACGCCCGCGCCAAGGTCTATTTCGACTACCTGCGCGAGTCCATCGTGCCGACCAACCCGCAGGTCGAGGAACGTCTGCAACTCCTGACGCAGACGCTGGGCAGCGAGCAGGCAGCGCTGGCCAAGCTCAGCCAGATCGTCCACCAGCAGGCGACCATCATGGCCTACAACGATGCCTTCCATTTCATCGGCATCGCCCTGGCCGTGAGCATGCTGGCGATCCTGCTGACGCGCAAGCTGCCGCAAGACATGGCCGGGGGTGGCGCGGCGCACTGAGGCCGGATAGGCGATGCAGGTCGCGTTCATCGCCATTGAAGCGCCCTCCGCAAGGTGAATGCGGCTTCTACATCGGCCGGTGGATCGATGAAGCGGGCCCACCCTGCGCGCAGGCGGCCTCAGCCGCGAATTCAGGCCCGGATGCAATCCGGGAATGAACGTTCGGTTTCTGCCATCACACCTGCAACAGGCGATCACGCAGCTTCTGGATCTCGTCGCGCAACTGCGCCGCAGCCTCGAACTCCAGGTCACGGGCCAGGGCGTACATCTTCTCCTCCAACTGGCGGATACGCTTGGTGATCTCGCTCGGTGAACGCAACTCGCTCTCGTAACGGGCGCTCTCCTCCGCCGCCTTGGCCATCCCCTTGCGCTTGTTGCTACGCGCGCCGGGCACCACGGCCCCCTCGAGAATGTCCTTGACGTCCTTCTGCACGCCCTTGGGCACGATGCCGTTGGCTTCGTTGAAGGCGATCTGCTTCTCGCGGCGGCGCTCGGTCTCGCCAATGGCGCGCTGCATCGAGCCGGTCATGTTGTCGGCGTAGAGAATGGCCTTGCCGTTGAGGTTGCGCGCCGCCCGCCCGATGGTCTGAATCAGCGAGCGCTCGCTGCGCAGGAAACCTTCCTTGTCCGCATCGAGGATCGCTACCAGCGACACCTCCGGCATGTCCAGCCCCTCGCGCAACAGGTTGATACCCACCAGCACATCGAAGGTGCCAAGACGCAGATCGCGGATGATTTCCACCCGCTCCACGGTATCGATGTCCGAGTGCAGATAACGCACCTTGACGTCGTGATCGCCCAGGTAATCGGTCAGATCCTCGGCCATGCGCTTGGTCAGGGTAGTGACCAGCACACGATCCCCTGACGCCACGCGCAGACGAATTTCCGAAAGCAGGTCGTCGACCTGGGTGCGCGCCGGGCGCACCTCCACCTCCGGATCGACCAGGCCGGTCGGCCGCACCACCTGCTCGATCACCCGCCCGGCATGCTCGGCTTCGTATGGGCCAGGTGTGGCGGACACGAAGATGGTCTGCGGACTGGCCGCCTCCCACTCCTCGAAACGCATCGGACGGTTGTCCAGCGCCGACGGCAGGCGGAAGCCGTATTCCACCAGGGTTTCCTTGCGCGAACGGTCGCCCTTGTACATGGCCCCGACCTGCGGCACCGAAACGTGGGATTCGTCGATCACCAGCAGCGCTTCGTCCGGCAGATAGTCATAGAGCGTGGGTGGCGGCGCGCCAGCTGGACGTCCCGACAGATAGCGCGAGTAGTTCTCGATGCCGTTGCAGTAGCCCAGCTCGAGGATCATCTCCAGGTCGAAGCGCGTGCGCTGCTCCAGGCGCTGCGCTTCCACCAGCCTGTTCGCCCCGCGCAGATATTCGAGTCGCTGCTGCAGCTCGACCTTGATCTGCTCCACCGCCTCCAGCAGCGTTTCACGCGGCGTGACGTAGTGACTTTTGGGGTAGAAGGTGAAGCGCGGCAGCTTCTGGATCACCTCGCCGGTCAGCGGGTCGAAGGCGCTGATGCTCTCCACCTCGTCATCGAACAGCTCGACGCGAATGGCTTCGAGATCCGACTCCGCCGGGAAAACGTCGATCACATCGCCGCGCACGCGGAAGGTGGCGCGAGCGAAATCCATGTCGTTGCGTGTGTACTGCAGTTCTGCCAGACGCCGCAGCAGTGCACGCTGATCCATCTTGTCGCCACGATCGAGGTGCAGCACCATCTTCAGGTATTCCTCGGGGCTGCCCAGGCCGTAGATCGAGGACACGGTGCAGACCACGATGACGTCCTTGCGCTCGATCAGCGCCTTGGTCGCGGACAGGCGCATCTGCTCGATATGATCGTTGATCGACGCATCCTTCTCGATGAAGGTGTCCGATGACGGCACATAGGCTTCCGGCTGGTAGTAGTCGTAGTAGGAAACGAAATACTCCACCGAGTTGTTCGGGAAGAACGCCTTGAACTCGCCGTAGAGTTGCGCCGCCAGGGTCTTGTTGGGCGCCAGGACGAGTGTCGGGCGCTGCACCCTGGCAATCACGTTGGCAATCGAAAAGGTCTTGCCCGAACCGGTCACACCGAGCAGGGTCTGGTGCGAAAGACCGGCCTCGAGCCCCTCGACCATCTGCCGGATCGCCTCGGGCTGATCGCCGGCAGGCTTGAAGCGGGTCACCAACTGAAACTCGGACATGCAGCACCTCGACGAATGACTGTGACGCATCGATTCGGACTGCGTCATACGTCATGAATTGCGGGGCGAACCGGCGATAGTTCCAGATAGAGTCGAATTACCTGGCAAAAGGCCTTAATTCAGGGCTTTGCGCTGTCGCCCCCTGGATTCAGGGTCGTTATACTAACGCCCCGTTTACGCGCTCCCTAGCGCTTTCGTTGGGGACGCCTGGCCACCCACCCCTCACTCGAGCTGCCGCACCCATCATGAGTCTCTTCTCCGCCGTCGAAATGGCTCCGCGCGATCCCATCCTGGGCCTCAACGAAGCATTCAACGCCGACACCCGCACGACCAAGGTCAACCTTGGCGTGGGCGTCTACTACAACGAGGAGGGGCGAATTCCGCTGCTGCGCGCCGTCGCAGAAGCCGAAAAGGCACGCATCGAGGCGCATGCCCCGCGCGGCTACCTGCCGATCGAAGGTATCGCCGCCTATGACAAGGCCGTGCAGGAACTGCTGTTCGGCAAGGGCGCAGCCCTGATCGAAGCCGGCCGCGTCATCACCACCCAGGCTCTGGGCGGCACCGGCGCACTGAAGATCGGTGCCGACTACCTCAAGCGTCTGCTGCCGGATGCCACCGTGGCCATCAGCGACCCGAGCTGGGAAAACCACCGCGCGCTGTTCGAATCCGCCGGTTTCCCGGTACAGAACTACCGCTACTACGATCCGTTCAGCAATGGCGTGAACCGTGGCGGCATGCTCGAAGACCTGCGCAACCTGCCTGCGCGCTCGATCGTCGTGCTGCACGCCTGCTGTCACAACCCCACCGGCGTCGACCTGCAACTGGAAGACTGGAAAGCCGTGCTGGAAGTGCTGCGCGAGCGTGAGCATGTGCCCTTCCTGGACATCGCCTACCAGGGTTTCGGTGACGGCATCGACCAGGACGCCGAAGCCGTGCGCCTGTTCGCCGAGTCGGGCCTAGAGTTCTTCGTTTCCAGCTCGTTCTCCAAGTCGTTCTCGCTGTATGGCGAGCGTGTCGGTGCTCTGTCGCTGGTCACCAACAACCGCGAAGAGTCGACGCGCGTCCTGTCGCAGCTCAAGCGCGTGATCCGCACCAACTACTCCAACCCGCCGACCCACGGTGCCACCGTGGTCGCCAACGTGCTCAACAGCCCCGAGCTGCGCGCCATGTGGGAAGCCGAACTGGGCGAAATGCGCGAGCGCATTCGCAGCATGCGCCTGGCCATGGTCGAGCAACTGGCTGCACTGGGCGCCAAACGCGACTTCAGCTTCGTCGCCGAGCAGCGCGGCATGTTCTCCTACTCCGGCCTCACCGTGGAGCAGGTCGAACGCCTGAAGAACGAGTTCGGCATCTACGCCGTCGGCACTGGCCGCATCTGCGTCGCCGCACTGAACAACGGCAACCTGGACAGCGTCACCCGCGCCATCCACGCCGTGCTGTAAACCTCTGCGATAAACGAAAACGCCGGCCCATGAGCCGGCGTTTTCGTATGTGCTGTCACCCAGTGGCCTCGACCCGGTCTCCGAAGATCGACGCACTCGATGCGCACAGCGCACCCTACATGCGAAATCATCAGCAGAGTGTTGACTTCTCTTTTTTAATCAGTAACATACGCGCCGTTGTTCCGCGATAGCTCAGTCGGTAGAGCAAATGACTGTTAATCATTGGGTCCCTGGTT
>Ga0209699_100426_pt1 | contig 24227 bp, 23 predicted proteins | sample SynthPrep_1_END__FD_187204 | JGI IMG/M metagenome (GOLD analysis project Ga0209699, IMG submission 187204) | Synthetic microbial communities from Ohio, USA - SynthPrep_1_END_DS7_MetaG (SPAdes) (version 2) | ecosystem: Engineered > Bioreactor > Aerobic > Activated sludge | place: USA: Ohio...
ATGCTCCTTTGTTGTGTTAAGTGTTGGCAGACATCTGAACCCCGCCCTAGCGGTTCAGACCTTGAACCCCGAACTTCTCCCTCCCCATACGAAGCTCGGGGTTTTTTTTGCCTGGAGAAAAGTGCCGCCGGCGGCATTCTGACGCCCTCTGCCGCTTGCGGGAGAGGGTTCCTCTGGTGCGCTTTCAAGTCAAAACGGTCGTCTGCAGCTCCGTAGGTGCGCCGCGCGCACCGAATACTCCCTACGATCGGTGCGCACGGCACCGCCTACGACTCATTCCTCGGCGTCTTCTTCATCCTCTTGCGGCAACAGATCCAGCCAGCCGGCCAGTACCATCTGGGCTTCCTCGATCCCCATGCGCTTGGGCGCCGAAAACAGCTGGATGCTGATGCCTTCGCCCCACTCCTTGCGGATTTCCTGACGAACCTTGAGCAGTGCGTTCTTCGCAGCGCCGAAGGCCAGCTTGTCGGCCTTGGTCAGCAGCACATGCAGCGGCATGCCGCTGGCCACCGACCAGTCCAGCATCATCCGGTCGAACTCTGTCAGCGGGTGGCGGATGTCCATCATCAGCACCAGGCCGCACAGGCTCTCGCGGCTGCCCAGGTAGGCCTCCAGGTGCTTCTGCCAGTGCTGCTTGAGCGGGATAGGTACCTTGGCGTAGCCGTAGCCGGGCAGGTCGACCAGGCGGCGCTCGTCGTCCAGGCGAAAGAAATTGAGCAACTGCGTGCGTCCCGGCGTCTTCGAGGTACGTGCCAGGCTGGCGTGGGTCAGGGTATTGAGCGCGCTCGACTTGCCGGCGTTGGAGCGGCCTGCGAAGGCCACTTCCAGGCCGCTATCCTCGGGGCACTGATCGACCTTGGCGGCACTGATTAGGAAGCTGGCCTGCTGGCACAGGCCGATGATGGGATTCTTCGGGAGCATGGGGGTATCCGATGGGTGCCTCGAATCAGATTCGGCGGATCGAGGGCTTGCGACATTTCCGCGCACCTGCTGCACGCCACGTGGCGCGGCAAGCGGCGTCGTTTCCGTTTCAGAATCGCCAGTATATAATGCCGCAGATTTTGTGTGCGCTTTGTCCCACCCGCAGGAACCCGATTGTCGGGAACGATTAGATCTCTGCTCGATAGAAAGCAGGACGTTTCCCACCCTGATGAGGTTGATCTGATGAAGAAAATGCTGCTTGCAGCTGCCGTCATGACGCTGTCTTTCAACGGCTATGCTGCTCAGGATCCGCAAGCGGTGTATGACCGCGCCTGTGGCGTATGCCACAACGGCCAGATTCCCACGGCACCCAAGAAAGGCGACAAGGCCGCATGGGAGCCCCGTCTGGCCAAGGGCATGGACACACTGGTGCAGAGCGTCACCAATGGTTTGAATGCCATGCCGCCGCGCGGCCTGTGCATGGACTGTACGGCCGAGGATTACCAGGCGGTCATCAAGCTGATGACCGAATGAGCAAACCCGCCGATAACCCTTTCTCTCTTAGCCGTAATTGGATTAGCTGATGAACAAAGTACTCGTGAGTCTGCTGTTGACCCTTGGCCTCACCGGCGTGGCGCAGGCTGCTGGCGATGCCCAGGCCGGTCAGGGCAAAGTCGCTGTCTGTGGCGCCTGCCATGGCGCCGATGGCAACAGCCCCGCGCCAAACTTCCCCAAACTGGCCGGTCAGGGCGAGCGTTACCTGCTCAAGCAGCTGCACGACATCAAATCCGGTAACCGCCAGGTCGTCGAAATGACCGGCATGCTGGATAACCTCAGCGAACAGGACATGGCCGACATCGCTGCGTATTTCTCCAGCCAGAAGATGAGCGTCGGTGCTGCCGATCCCAAGCTCGTCGAGCGTGGTGAAGCGCTGTTCCGCGGCGGCAAGCTGGAAGAGGGCATGCCGGCCTGCACCGGTTGCCATTCCCCGGACGGTGCTGGCCTGGCCGCAGCCGGCTTCCCGCACCTGGGTGGCCAGCACGCCCAGTACGTGGCCAAGCAGCTGACCGATTTCCGCGAAGGCAACCGCACCAATGACGGCGACGCGATGATCATGCGCGCCATCGCCGCCAAGCTGAGCAACAAGGATATCGAAGCCGTATCCAGCTTCATCCAGGGTCTGCACTGACAGCCTGCTGCGCGCCGGCCCATGGGTTCGGCTCGCGGGATTCTCGGATGTCCGGGGCTTCGTTGCTCCTGGCAAGACAAAGGGTGGCTCAGGCCGCCCTTTTTCGTATGCGCCATGGCTACAATGGGCGGAACCGGCCCAGTGATAGCGAGTCATAGTCTCGAATCGCCACCAGGGCGACGCTTATCCAGTCAAGGAGTTCCCCCATGCGTAACCTGATTTTCGGCGCCGCTCTGGCGATCAGCAGCCTGTTCGGCCTTACTGCCCATGCCGCCGATCCGGTCGCCGGCCAGCAGTATGTCGAGTTGAAGAGCCCGGTGCCGGTATCCAAGCCCGGCCAGGTCGAAGTGGTCGAGCTGTTCTGGTACGGCTGCCCGCACTGCTACCAGTTCGAGTCGACCCTCAACCCCTGGGTCGAGAAGCTGCCGGAAGACGTCAACTTCGTTCGCGTACCGGCGCTGTTCGGTGGCGTCTGGAACGTCCATGGCCAGGCCTTCCTCACCCTGGAAAGCATGAAGGTCGAGCACAAGGTGCATGAAGCCGTGTTCAACGCCATTCACCAGGAGAAGAAGAAGCTGGCCTCGGCCGAAGAGTTCGCCGACTTCGTCGCCACTCAGGGCGTGGATCGCGATGCCTTCCTCAAGACCTTCAACTCCTTCGCGGTCAAGGGGCAGATGGAAAAGGCCAAGAAACTGGCCATGGCCTACCAGGTCACCGGCGTGCCGGTGATGATCGTTGGCGGCAAGTATCGCTTCGACCTGGGCTCGTCCGGTGGCCCGCAGCAGACCCTCAAGGTCGCGGACTACCTGATTGCCAAGGAGCGCTCTGCGCTCTGAGCGGCCCGGGCGCTCGACATGCTGCGCCGTTGGCGCAAGACCCGTGCGGTTGGCCTGTGTGATCCCCAGGTCAACCCGCACTGTGCACCTGACGACGACTGGCCCGCCGACGGCCTGCTGCGTCTGCTCAGCTTCAATGTCCAGGTCGGCATCAATACCCAGCGTTATCACCACTACCTGACCCGTAGCTGGCAGCACGTGTTGCCCCATGCCGGACGGGCCGGCAACCTGCAACGCATCGGTGATCTGCTCGCCGATTTCGACCTGGTGGCCCTGCAGGAGGTCGATGGCGGCAGCCTGCGCTCGGGCTTCGTCAACCAGGTGGAATACCTGGCCCAGCAAGGCGCATTTCCCTACTGGTATCAGCAGCTCAATCGCAACCTGGGCCGTTTTGCCCAGCACAGCAATGGTGTGCTCAGCCGTTTGCGCCCTTCCTTGCTGGAAGACCATCCGCTACCGGGGCCGCCGGGCCGGGGTGCGATCTTCCTGCGTCTCGGCGAGGGCGAACAGGCCCTCGGGGTGGTGATGATGCACCTGGCGCTGGGGGCACGAACCCGTACCCGGCAGTTGGCCTACATTCGCGAGCGGATCAGCGAGTTTCGTCATCTGGTGCTGATGGGCGACATGAACACCCACGCCAATGACCTGCTGGAAAACTCCCCGTTGCGCGATCTCGGCCTGATGGCGCCGCAAGCCGAGGCCACTTTTCCCAGTTGGCGACCGCAGCGTTGCCTCGACCATATTCTGCTCAGCCCGGAGCTCGAGCTGGGGCGCGTCGACGTACTGAGCCAGCCAATCTCCGACCACCTGCCGGTGGCTGTGGAAATCCGTCTGCCGAAGGCTCAAAGTAGTGGCCAAACGCCCAACCTGCCTTCTCTCGGATAAGCCGCATGCGCGACGAAGCCCAACGCTGGAAAGACAAGTACCTGAGTGGCCTGGAGCACCAGGAGAAACTTGAGCGGCGCTGGGATCTGCGCCTGGATCTGCTGCGCCGTGGTCTGGTGCGCAGCAGCCTGGCGGCCGAGGGCACGGATCAGGCCGTGGATCAGTGCATGAAGGAAATGCGCGAGATTCTCCGCCGTGATGACATGGACGCGCCGCTTGGCGAACTGATCCCGCGTCTGGAAAAAGCCGTGCTGGACTCCGAGCAGCGCCGTCAGCAGCGTGCGGGCGAGGCGCTGACTGCCCTGCAACAGATGGTGGCGCAATTGCAGAGGCTGGAGCCGCCGCGCGAAGTGCGCAAGGCGCTCAAGGCCTTGAGTCGGCAGATGGAGGAGGCTACCAGCCATATCCACAAGCTGCCGGCGGTGCTCAGCCAATTGGGCCAGTTGCAGGGCCAGACGCTGGATCAGCTGCGCTCGGCGTTGCCGGAACAGCCCGGTCTGTTGCAGCGCCTGTTCGGCGCGCGGAGTGATGTCGGGGTAGAACCGGTGGCAGAGGTCGCGGTCGCCAGCGAGAGCGCTGTGGTTGTAGAGCCTGCGGGCGACCTGCCGGTGCCGGGGGAGTCGCTGACACAAGTTCCGCCTCGCACGGAGCTGGCCGCCGCCCTCGCAGTGGCCGAGGCAGCTGCCAATCCCCCTGTCGCCGGCCGGCCGGCAGCGCTGCTCGACAGCCTGCCGCTGCCACCCGGTCTGGTCGGCACCGAGGGCGCCGATGACGGAGGGGACTTCTCCCTGCCGGATCGCGAACCGGGTTACAGCACCGTCGCGCCGCATATCGCCGAAAGCCTGCGGCTGCTGCTGGCCGAACTGGAACTGCCGCCGCGTCATCAGCCGCAGGGCGATGCTCTGCTGGAGCGTCTGCTCGGGCCGCTGAACTGGTATGAGCTGGTGCCCGTGCTGGACGATCTGGCGGTGCTGGTGCTGGCCGTGACCGACAACGGCCAGCGTGAGTTCGCCGTGTACCTCAAGCAGCTCAACGAGCGCCTGGCGGCTTTCATCGACACCCTCAGCGAGGCTAACGAGGGCCACAGCGCGTCCGTCGAGAGTTCACGCAGCTTCAACCAGGAGTTGCGCGAGCAGGTCAGCGATCTTCAGTCCAGCGTGCAGGAAGCGGTGGATCTGGAAACGCTCAAGCAGGCACTGGAACACCGCCTCGACGGCTTGTTGCAGAGTGTCGGCGCCCATCAGCGTCAACGCGACAGCCATGAGGAGGAAGTTGCCGAGCGCCTGCAGGCTCTGGTGCAGCGCGTTGCCGAGATGGAGCGCGAGGCTCAGCAGTTCCGCGATCACATCGAAGAACAGCGGCAGAAGTCCCTGCTCGATCCGCTCACCGGCTTGCCCAATCGTGCCGCCTGGAGCGAGCGCCTGGAGCTGGAGGTCGCACGTCGCCAGCGTTACGGCGGCCAGTTGCTGTTGGCGGTGCTGGATATCGACCACTTCAAGCGGGTCAACGACAGCTATGGCCACCTGGCTGGTGACCGTGTGCTGAAGATCATCGCTGGCGAGTTGCACAAGCGCCTGCGCAAGACCGACTTCATCGCGCGTTTCGGCGGGGAAGAGTTCGTTCTGCTGCTGCCTTCGACTCCGCTGGAAAGTGGGGTTCAACTGCTGGAGACGTTACGGGCGGCTATCGAAGCCTGCCCGTTCCACTTCAAGGGTGAGCCGGTGACCGTCACCCTCTCGGCCGGCATCGTCGAGTTCATCGATGGCGTGAGCACCGATGAGGTGTTCGAGCGCGCCGACCAGGCCCTGTACCGCGCCAAGGGCGCGGGGCGCAACCGGGTCGAACGGGCTTGACCCCGCGGAGCGGGGAACACGCCGGCTCTTCGGGGTGCGCGGGAATTGGCTCCCGCTGTCGTTGCAGGACTTCCGGCGTCCTGCGCCTGACCGAGAGCCATTTCTCGCGGCAACGCGGCTTGCGCCGAACCGTCAGCAGACCCTAGGACATCACCTTCGTCGTTTTGCCGCTGCCCTGCGCTTCGGCACTCCTGCGGGGCGGCGGCGCATGCTCGCCTTCTTCCTGCACCGGCACTTCGTTGCCCTTGGCGTCATACAGCTTGCCCCCCACGAAGTGATCGCCCTCGTGCAGCGCGGCGATATCGCGATAGCGCAGGCTGCGTTCGGTGCCGGCGACGAAGACCGACTGCTGATCCGAATTGCCGGCGGTGAAGTGGTTGAACAGCAGGTTGAGCAGGATCGCCATGATCGCCGCCGAACTGATGCCCGAATGGAAGATGGTTTCGAACCAGGCCGGGAAGTGGTGGTAGAAGCTCGGCATGGCGATGGGAATCATGCCGAAGCCGATGGACGTGGCGACGATTACCAGGTTCATGTTGTTGCGGTAGTCGACCTTGGCCAGGGTGCGAATGCCACTGGCGGCCACGGTGCCGAACAGCACGATGCCGGCGCCACCGAGCACCGATGTCGGTACTGCGGCGATCACCCGCCCCATGATCGGCAGCAGGCCGAGGGTCACCAGGATCAGGCCGCCGGTGGCCACCACGTAGCGACTCTTCACGCCGGTGACTGCGACGAGGCCGACGTTCTGGGCGAAGGCGCTCTGGGTGAAGGAGCCGAACAGGGGCGCCACCAGGCTGGAGATCATGTCTGCGCGCAGCCCGTTACCGAGGCGGCGGGAGTCGACCCTGGTCTCGATGATGTCGCCGACGGCGAGGATGTCTGCCGAGGTTTCCACCAGAATCACCATGACCACGATCAGCATCGAGACGATGGCTGCGACCTGGAATACCGGCATGCCGAAGTGCAGCGGCGTGGGGAAGGCCAGCACCGGTCCTTCGCCGATCCGCGAGAAATCGGCCATGCCGAACGCCAGAGCCACCAGCGTGCCGATCACCATGGCCAGCAGGATCGACAGGCGCGAGAGGGTGGCGCTGCCGACCTTGCTCAGTAGCAGCACGGTGGCCAGGGTGAAGGCGGCCAGGCCGATGTTGGCCATGCTGCCGAAGTCCTCTGCGCTGCTGTTGCCACCCATCGCCCAGCGCGCCGCCACCGGCATCAGGGTCAGACCGATGGTGGTGATGACGATACCGGTGACCAGTGGCGGGAAGAATTGGGTGATCTTGGAGAATATCGGCGTGATCAGCAGACCTATCGCCGCAGCGCCTATCACGGCGCCGAACACCACCGGCAGACCACCTTCTCCTCCGCCTGCTCCCACTATCGCGACGATGGTGGCGACGCTGGCGAAGGACACGCCCTGTACCAGGGGCAGCTGACAGCCGAAGAACGGCAGGCCGATGGTCTGCAGCAGAGTCGCGGCACCGCCGATGAACAGGGAGGCGGCGATCAGCAGACCGATATCGGCAGAAGAGAGACCGGCTGCCTGGCCGACGATCAGGGGCACTGCGACGATGCCACCGTACATGGTCAGGACGTGCTGTAGGCCGTACAGCAGGTTGGCACCCATCCCGAGGTTTTCGTCCTCTGGGCGTTGTGTGGTCATGCTAGAGGTCATGGTGGAGCTGCTCGCTGTTGTTCTTGTTCGATCAATGTAGACATTTTGTTGTAGTTTTGGCTACTATTTTGTATACATTCTTCCGGGCGGTATTTCATGAAAGGGGCGCGCACGGTCTTGCGTATCGAACATGACCCGTGCTCCGGCTCGCCGGACGCTCTGCCAGGCTCTAGACTATGCGCCCTGTTCTGCGGAGCCGCCCATGGACATCTTCAGCATCGCCGTGTTGATCTTTCTGGTCACCGACCCCTTCGGCAACATTGCCATCTACATCGCTGCCCTGAAGAACGTCGAGCCGCGTCGACGGCTGTGGATCGCCGCGCGCGAGCTGCTGTTCGCCCTGGCGCTGTTGCTGCTGTTTCTCACCTTTGGTGACAAATTCCTCAGCGGCCTGGGTCTGTCGCGGGAGGCAACTGCGATCGCTGGCGCTATCATCCTGTTCGTCATCGCCATGCGTCTGATCTTTCCCAGCCCGCAGGGCCTGCTCGGTGATGTGCCGGACGGAGAGCCGATGCTGGTGCCGTTGGCCACCCCGGCGGTGGCCGGGCCTTCTGCTCTGGCCGTGCTGATGACCCTGCGCAATACCCACACCGGGCCGCTCTGGGAGCTTTATCTGGCACTGATCCTGGCCTGGGCGGCGACGGCCTTCATTCTGTTGCAGGCTTCGTTTCTGCAGCGCTTTCTTGGAACCCGCGGGTTGATGGCGGTTGAGCGTCTGATGGGCATGCTGCTGATCATGCTCAGCGTCGACATGCTGCTCGACAACCTGCAGAGCGTATTCGGTCACGCATGAAATCGATCTGCCTTGCCCTCGCTCTCGTCCTGCTCGCCGGTTGCTCGGGCGGCCTGCGCATCGATGACAGCTACACCGCCACCGGCCAGAACAGCCGTGTGCAGTACGTCGTGCTGCACTACACCTCTGCCGATCTGCAGCGCTCGCTGAACCTGCTGACGCAAACCGATGTGAGCAGCCACTACCTGATCGGCGATGCGCCGGCGACCGTCTACCGCCTGGTGGACGAAAACCGCAGGGCCTGGCACGTCGGCGTCAGCGAGTGGAAGGGGCGTACCTGGCTCAACGCCAGCACCATCGGCATCGAACTGGTCAACCAGGGTTATTACGACACGCCGGGCGGTCGCTACTGGCAGCCTTTCGCCCCGGATCAGATCGACACGCTGATCGTGCTGCTCAAGGACATCGTCAAGCGTCATCAGTTGCCGCCGGGTTCGATCATCGCCCATAGCGACGTCGCACCGCAGCGCAAGGTCGATCCGGGTCCGCTGTTTCCCTGGAAGCGTCTGGCCGACGAGGGCCTGGTGCCCTGGCCGAACGAGGCGGCTGTGGCGCGTCAGCGCGGGCTGTTCAGCGTCAGCCTGCCGAGCGTGCAGTGGTTCCAGGAGCAACTGGCGCGTCAGGGTTACAGCGTGCCGCAGCACGGCGAGCTGGACGAGGCGACGCGCAATGTCATCGCCGCCTTCCAGATGAAATACCGTCCTGCCAACTACGACGGCCAGCCCGACGCCGAAACCGCCGCGCGACTGCTGGTGCTCAACCAGCAGGCGGCTGGCTGATCAGCGCAGATCGGGCTGAAAGTCGCGCGCGTCGCGCGCCCAGGCATCCAGCACCGGCCTGATGTCGTTCAGGCTCAGTTGCGTGGTGCTGTTTTCCAGCGCCAGGCCGTGCCCCTTGCGTACCACGCGCAGTACCGGCTGGCTGGTACGTGCGTCGACAGCCTCCAGTTCGATGTAGACCTCTGTGTCGCGGTCACGCGTGCCGGCGGCTGTGCTGGCAGCCGCAATGACCAGCGCCACGGGGATCACTTCGTAGGCCCTGAGTCCTTCGGTGGATACCGTCACGCCGGTGATCGCGCTGCGTAGCACCAGGCTGTCCCGGTTCGGGGTGTCGACCAGCTTCAGGTGGCCATCCTTCATTTCGCGCAGCAGGGCCTGGTGCAGGTAGTCGCGCACCTGATCCAGGGTCTGCGCACTGACCTGTTCACTGGGTATGGGCTCCGGGTAGAACGAGGGCTTTTCGATATACAGCGAGGTATAGCGCTCGGCCTGATAGTCCGGCGCTATCCAGCGCAGTACCGGTGTGCCGTTGGCCGAGCGGGCCGGTTGCAGTTGCGAGTAGTCGCCGAGGTAGCCGGAGAACTGGTTCGGTTGGGTGGTCTGGCTGGCGCAGCCAGCCAACAGCAAGGCCGCACTCAGGCTGGCGGCGAGAGAGAGCGAGCGCATCGTCCCGATGCTCCTGTGCAGGGGAGGCTTTTTCAGCCTAGACGTCACTCGGAGGGCCTGCCAGTTCGTTCAGGCGTTGTGCCAGCAGCTTGAAATCGTAGGGTTTGACGATGCTGTCGGTGGCCGCTGCAGTGTCGCGGGCGCGCACTTCCTCCAGCAGTTCGCGCTCGCTGTAACCGCTGGCGAACAGCACCGGCAGGGTTGGCCGCAACCGCCGCGCGGCCTCGACCAGCTCGCGTCCGTCCATGCCGGGTAGGCCGATGTCGCTCATCAGCAGGGCGAACGGCTGGTCGCTGCGCAGCCGGTCGAGCGCGCTGGGTCCATCGCGCAGGGCTTGAACCTGGTAGCCGAACTCATGCAGCACCTCCACGGTGAGGTGGCGAACGACGTCGTCGTCTTCGACCAGCAGAATGGTCTTTGCGGCGGCGCGATCGTTTTGGGTCATGGGGCTCTCGGTTTCGGCGCGCAGAATGCGCAAATGTTTGGCAAACTTCGGGGGCTGCACGCGGTCAGTGTGCCACACGCCTCCCCTTATAGATAAGAAACAGCGAGACAGTCATCGAATGGACGTCCCAGTGTCGAATGAGTCCGCCATGGACGAGGAAGGTTTTCGTCGAATTCTCAACCGTAATGTCGGATTGCCGCTCGGCCTCGGGTTGGTAGGTGCCCTGTTCTTTGCGGTTGTGGTCGGTTACCTGCTCAACGCGATTCGCTGGGTGGAGCACACGGATCAGGTACTCAATCGTGCCAGCGAGGTGTACAAGCTGACCCTGGACATGGAGACCGGCATGCGCGGTTTCCTGCTCAGCGGTAACGAGGACTATCTGGCGCCGTACGAACTGGCACGCGGCAAGTTCAGGCCGCTGACCGAGCAGCTCGGCGAAATGGTAGCGGACAACCCGCAGCAGGCGCAGCGCCTTGAGCGTCTGCGCGCCCTCCAGGAACAGTGGGATCTGTATGCCCAGGAAGTGATCACCAGCCGTCGCAGTGGCGAGAACTTCATGGATGAGGTGGGCCGGGGGCGTGGCAAGAACCTCACCGACGGCATGCGCCGTGAACTGGATACCTTCATCAGCAGCGAGCGCGATCTGCGTCAGCAGCGCAATGCCGAAGTCAGCGACACCACCACCTGGGGAGCCGGCGCCTACCTGCTGGTCAGTATCCTGTTCAGTGCGCTGCTGGCGCTGTTCGGGCGCCGCGAGCTGATGAATCTCTCGCAGACCTATTCGCAGGCCATGGCCAGGCAGGGCGAATATGCCAACGAGCAGCGTCGACGCGCCTGGCTCGGTGGCGGCCAGACCCTGCTGGCCGAGCGTCTGTTGGGCCAGCCACGCGTGCAGGAACTGGCGGATCGCTCTCTGGAGTTTCTCGCCGAGTACCTCGACTGCGTGGTCGCCGCGCTGTACCTGCGTGACCCCCAGACCGGCAACCTGCAGCGTGTCGCCGGCTACGGCTTCAGTGATGGTGCTGCGCCGAAGGAGCAGTTCTACCGGGGCGAGGGGCTGGTCGGGCAGGCGGCCCAGGGCCGTCGTCTGGTCTGTCTGGACAACCTGCCGGCGGACTACATCAAGGTCGCCTCCGGTCTTGGTGAAGGTTTGCCCGTGAGTGTCGCCCTGCTGCCGCTGCAATCCGAGGATCGCGTCAACGGAGTGGTCGAGCTGGCCTTCATGCGTGCACTGGAGCCGCACGAGCGCGAGTTCCTCGAGGCCATTTCCGGCAATGTCGGCATGGCTCTGGAAGCAGCACGCTATCGCCAGCGCCTGCAGGAAGTGCTGGGTGACACCCAGCAGCTCAACGAGGAGTTGCAGACTCAACAGGAAGAGCTACGCGCTGCCAACGAGGAGCTGGAACAGCAGGCTCGTGTGCTCAAGGAGTCGCAGGCCCATCTGGAAACCCAGCAGGCCGAGCTGGAACAGACCAACGAGAAACTGGCCGAGCAGGCCCAGGTGCTGGCTGATCAGCGTGACGAACTGAATCAGCGCAACACCACCCTCGGTCGTATCCAGGCGCAACTGGAAGAGCGTGCCGAAGAGCTGCAGCGTGCCAGCCGCTACAAGTCCGAATTCCTCGCCAACATGAGCCACGAGCTGCGTACGCCGCTCAACAGTTCGCTGATCCTGGCCAAGCTGCTGGCTGAGAATCCCAAGGGTAATCTCGACGATGAGCAGGTGAAGTTCGCCGATTCGATCTACTCCGCCGGGAACGACCTGCTCAACCTGATCAACGACATTCTCGACATCGCCAAGGTCGAAGCCGGCAAGCTCGAGGTGCGCCCCGAGCGCACGCAGTTGTCCAGCATGCTCGAAGGTCTGCGCGACGTGTTCGTCCCGCTGGCGCAGGAGCGCGGCCTGAGCTTCGAGATCGAGCGACAGGGCGACCTGCCGTATGTGTTGTTCACTGATCGCCAGCGCGCCGAGCAGATCCTGCGCAACCTGCTGTCCAACGCCTTCAAGTTCACCCAGCACGGTGGTGTGACCCTGAGCGTCTCGCATCAGGACGACCAGACCCTGGCCTTCGCCGTGCGTGACAGCGGTATCGGTATCGCCGCCGATCAGCAGGCGGTGATCTTCGAAGCCTTCCGCCAGGCCGACGGCACCACCAATCGACGCTATGGCGGCACCGGCCTTGGGCTGTCCATCTCGCGTGACCTGGCGGGCCTGCTCGGCGGCTCCATCGAGGTCGCCAGCGTGCCTGGCGAGGGCAGCACCTTCACCCTGCGCCTGCCCGAGCGGATGCCCGAAGCCGGCAAGAACAAACCGGCTGCACTCGCTCCAGCACCGCTGTCGGCTCCGGTCGCGCCCGTCGCGGCGCCTGTGCTTCCCGCCGCGCCGCGCCCGCCTGCGCCGTTCGCCGACGACCGCGAACACCTGGGCGAGCGCGGCGGTCGTCGCGTGCTGGTGATCGAAGACGAGGTGCGCTTTGCTCGCATCCTCTTCGATCTGGCTCATGAGCTGGGCTACACCTGTCTGGTGGCGACCTGCGCCGATGAGGGGCTGGAGCTGGCGCGGCAGTACCGTCCGGACGCCATCCTGCTCGACATGCGCCTGCCCGATGGCTCCGGCCTCGGCGTGTTGCAGCGCCTGAAGGATGACGCACAGACCCGCCACATCCCGGTTCATGTTGTCTCTGTCGAGGATCAGAGTGAGGCCGCGCTGCATCTGGGGGCCGTGGGTTATGCGCTCAAACCCACCAGTCGCGACCAGCTCAAGGAGGTCTTCGGCAAGCTCGAAGCCAAGCTCAACCAGCAGGTCAAACGCGTGCTGCTGGTGGAGGACGACCCGCTGCAACGTGACAGCGTGTCCCGTCTGATCGGCGACGAAGACATCGAGATCACCGCCGTGGCATTGGCCGGCGAAGCGCTGGAAAGGCTGCGCGACACGGTGTACGACTGCATGATCATCGACCTCAAGCTGCCCGACATGCTGGGCAACGAGCTGCTGCGGCGCATGGCCGAGGAGGACATCTGCTCCTTCCCGCCGGTGATCGTCTACACCGGTCGCAACCTGACCCGTGACGAGGAAGCGGAACTGCTCAGGTATTCGCGCTCGATCATCATCAAGGGCGCGCGCTCGCCGGAGCGGCTGCTGGACGAAGTGACCCTGTTCCTGCACAAGGTGGAGGCCGAACTGTCCAGTGAGCACCAGCGCATGCTCAAGACGGCGCGCAGCCGTGACAAGCTGTTCGAGGGCCGTCGTCTGCTGCTGGTGGACGATGACGTGCGCAACATCTTCGCCCTGTCCAGTGCTCTGGAGCAGAAGGGCGCTGCGGTAGAGGTCGCGCGCAATGGCCATGAGGCGCTGGCCAAGCTGCGTGAGCACGACGACATCGACCTGGTGCTGATGGATGTGATGATGCCGGAAATGGATGGCTACGAGGCCACTCGGCAGATCCGCCTGGAAGATCGCTGGAAGAACCTGCCGATCATCGCGGTAACGGCCAAGGCGATGAAGGACGACCAGGAGCGCTGCCGCGAGGTTGGCGCCAACGATTACCTGGCCAAGCCCATCGACCTGGATCGTCTGTTCTCCCTGATCCGCGTGTGGATGCCCAAGCTGGAGCGCTTGTGATGCCCGACGAGATCGAGCTGCGCCTGCTGATCGAAGCGATCTACCTGCGCTACAGCTATGACTTTCGTGATTACTCGAAGGCCTCGCTGAAGCGCCGTGTGCGGCAGGCGCAGGTTCAGCTGGACTGCCCGACCATCTCGGCGTTGCAGGAGCGCATCCTGCACGAGCCGAAGGCCTTCATGCAGCTGTTGCAGTTCCTCACCATCCCGGTCAGCGAGATGTTCCGCGACCCCGGTTATTTTCTCGCGCTGCGCGAACAGGTGGTGCCCCTGCTGCATACCTACCCGTCCCTGAAAGTCTGGGTGGCGGGTTGCAGCACCGGCGAAGAGGTCTACTCCCTGGCCATCCTGCTGCACGAGGAAGGCCTGCTGGAACGCACCATGATCTACGCCACGGACATCAATCCGCACTCGCTGGAGAAGGCCGAGCAAGGCATCTTCGCCCTCGACAACCTGCGTATCTACACCCAGAACTATCAGCTGTCCGGTGGCAAGCGGGCGTTTTCCGACTATTACTCGGCGGCTTACGATCGGGTGCTGTTCGACAAGATGCTGCGAACCAACGTGACCTTCGCCGATCACAGCCTGGCCACCGACAGTGTGTTCGCCGAGACTCACCTGGTGTCGTGTCGCAATGTCCTGATCTACTTCAACCGCGATCTGCAGGATCGTGCACTGGGCCTGTTTCACGACTCACTCTGCCACCGTGGCTTTCTCGGCCTGGGCAGCAAGGAAAGCCTGGATTTTTCCGCCTACGCCCAGCGGTTCGAGGCGGTATCGCGCCCTGAACGGATATTTCGCAAGCGATGAGCGGCCAGCAGATCACGCTGCGCGGCCGCGGCCGTGCCCCGCTGGAGGCGCTGGTGATCGGTGCCTCGGCCGGTGGTGTGGAGGCGCTGTTGCAGCTGCTCGGCAACCTGCCGCCGGATTACCGGCTGCCGGTGGTCTGCCTGCTGCACGTGCCGGATCGCAACGACAGCCTGCTTGCCGATCTGCTCGCGCGGCGCCTGACCCTGCCTGCCAAGGAGGCCGAGGACAAGGAGTGCCTGCGTGCTGGCGTGGTCTATGTGGCGCCGGCCGGCTACCACCTGTCCATCGAAACGGATCGCAGCTTCTCGCTCAGCCGCGAGGAGCCACGGCATTTTTCACGACCCTCGATCGACATCCTCTTCGAGTCCGCCGCTGACGCCTATGGCGAGCGGCTGGCTGGCGCCCTGCTCACCGGCGCCAACGAGGATGGTGCCGCCGGCCTGCTGGCGATCCAGCGCGCTGGCGGTCTGACTCTGGTGCAGGAGCCTGCAGACGCTCAGGTACCTACCATGCCGGAGGCGGCGCTGGCGCTGCTGCAACCGGACTTTCTCCTGCCCATCGACGCCATGCGCGTGCTGCTGACCGAACTGGATACCCTGCCATGCTGAGGAAGATTGAAGCCAAGGTGCTGATCGTCGACGACCTGCCAGAGAACCTGCTGGCTCTGCGTTCGTTGATTCAGAGCGAGGATCGCACCGTGTTTCAGGCCAGTAGCGCCGACGAGGCGCTTTCGCTGCTGCTCGAGCACGAATTCGCCCTGGCCATCCTCGACGTGAAGATGCCGGGCATGAACGGCTTCGAGCTGGCCGAGCTGATGCGGGGTACGGAGAAGACCAAGCACATTCCGATCATCTTCGTCAGCGCCGTCGGCCGTGACATGGATTACGCCTTCCGCGGCTACGAGAGCGGCGCGGTGGATTTCCTGCACAAGCCGCTGTCGCCTTTCGAGGTTCGCAGCAAGGTGGCGATGTTCGTCGACCTGTACCGTCACCGCAAGGCACTGAACATGCAGCTGGAGGTGGTTGAGGCGGCCCGGCGCGAGCAGGAGGCGCTGCTCGCCGAATTGCGTGAGACCCAGAGTGAACTGCAGAAGGCGGTGCAGATGCGCGATGTGTTCATGTCCATCGCCTCGCACGAGCTGCGTACTCCGCTGAATGGTCTGATCCTCGACGTGCAACTGCGCAGGTTGCGTCTGGAACAGGGTCGCAACGACGCCTTCACTCCGGACAAGTTGCAGGAAATGGTGGCTCGTGACGAGCGGCAGATTCGCAGCCTGAGTCGTCTGATCGACGACATGCTGGATATCTCGCGCATTCGTACCGGCAAGCTGTCGGTGCGTCCGCAGCCGGGCGATCTCGGTGTGCTGGCCGGCAATGTGGTGGAAAGCCTGACGGCACAGTTCACCAGCACTGGCAGCCAGGTCGAACTGCAGGTGGACGGCCCTGCTCCGGTGATGATGGACGAGTTCCGCATCGAGCAGGTACTGGCCAATCTGCTGACCAATGCCCTGCGCTATGGCGGTGGCAAACCGGTATCGGTACGGGTGAAGGTAGATGGCGATGTGGTTCGCGCTGAAGTGTGCGACCAGGGTATGGGAATCTCCGAGGCTGATCAGCGTCGGGTCTTCGAGCAGTTCGAGCGTGTCTCCGACACCAGCGTGACCCAGGGCTTGGGGCTCGGCCTGTTCATCAGCGAGCAGATCGTACAGGCCCATGGTGGCCGCATCGAGTTGAGCAGCCAGCTCGGCGAGGGCTCCTGTTTCACCGTGGTTCTGCCTCGTCGCGACTGATCGTGCAAATTGCACGTGTCGCGATTCATGCATCTTGCAAAGTGCATGGGAAGGGCCTTCGGGAATTTATTTTAAGTATTTGATTTATAAGGATTTTATAGAGACTTTTGGATTGGCATGAGCGCTGCAACGGACAGTCATGTAAGCCCCGACTGATCTGCTATGGAGAAGCGTCATGTACATCGTCCGACTGAGCCTGTTCTGCGCCGCTGCATTTCTGGTCAACGGGGCTTACGCCAAAGATTTTTCGGATGCGGCGGGCGCCAGCGCCAAAACTGCCGAATTCACCGTTTCTACCCCGCAGGTTCGGGACTATCGCGTCGCTGGCGAACTGCGTCAGCAGAGCGCCCCCAGCACACGCGATGACGGTCAGTGGCTGCGCATTTCCGATCCGGGCGAGACCGATATCGCCAATCGCGAGCCGCGCCCTGCCGACAACACCCCGCGCTGGGTGTTCTGACCGACAAGGAGTCTCGCCATGTCCAGAAGTGCTGTGTTTCTGCTGATCATGACCCTCGTGAGTCTGTCGGCCCTGTGGCTGGGGCCTGAACTGGAAGCCAGCGCCACGCTGGCGCTCAAATGCGCCGGCGGCTTCTTCGGTCTGGCTTTCCTGGCGGCGCTGATGGTCGGACGCCGCTTCAAGTTCGATCCGGTTCTGCGCTGAGCCCTCGATGCCCTAGGGTGTGCGTCGGAGGCTGAGGCCAATGTGCTGCCTCGTAGTTCGAGTGCGCACCTGCGATCACCAGGATCCTGTCACACCGGTAGGCTGAAACAGAAGGTGGCTCCGCCGCCGGGGCGCGATTGCACGTCGAGGCGACCGCCATGCAATTGCACGATCTCCCGTGCCAGTGCCAGACCCAGCCCGACTCCGCCCTTGCGCCGGCTGACCTGTACGAATGGCTCGAAAATGCGTGCCTGCTGTCCGAACGGAATGCCTTCACCGTCATCCCTAACGCTGACGATCACCTGCTCGCCTTGACGGTGCACCTGCAGGTGCACCGTGCCACCAGGGTTGCAGTGACGCAGGGCGTTGCTGACCAGGTTGTCCAGCAGGCGCTGCAACTGGCCGGCGTCGACGGTGACATGCGGCAGCGGTGGATGCGCCTCGCAGATCAGGGTCACTTCGCAGGCTGCCGCTTCTTCGGCGAAGCGGGCCTGGGTCTGCTCGACCAGCGCGGCAAGGTCGCAGGGTTTGCGTTGCAGGGTTTGCAGGCCGTTCTGGTAGCGGGAGAAGTCCAGCAGGTCATCGATCAACTGCACCAGGCGGCGCATCTCTTCATCGACGGTACGCATCAGATCCTGCTCACGCCCACCCTCGGGCAGTGACAGCCGTTCGCGCAGCAGGCTGAACGCCATGTGCATTCCGGTGATAGGCGTGCGCAGCTCGTGGGAGGCGCGCAGAACGAATTCGTTGCGAACTCGCTCGAAGGTGCGCTGCTTGGTCACGTCGCGCAGCACCATCACGGCCCCAACGCTGCCACCTTCGCGCAGTTGTATCGGGGTCAGCGCCCAGGCCAGCAGGCGGGTTTCGCCATCGCGTTCGATCTGCAGGTCGGCGGGTTGCTCGCACAGTAGTTCGCCGGCAAGAACCTGGCGTAGCGCCTCGTCCACCGCGTGGTCCGGCAGCAGCGGGCCGATGGGTTGCTCCAGTATGTCGGTGCTCCACGACAGCTGGCGCAGTGCGACCGGGTTGGCGTGTTCTACCCGGCCCTGGGCATCGAGAATGACCAGGCCGTCGTCGATGCTGTCGAGCACCGCCTTCAAACGGCCTTCGCTGTTGAGCAACTGGTTGAGATTGCTCGAGTGGTACTGGCGCAGTGCTTCGGTCATCAGGCCGAAGCGACGGCTCAGTGTCGCCAGTTCGACGACTGGCGACACTGGCAGCACCACATCGTACTGACCTTTGCCGACACGGTCGGCTGCCCGTGCCAGCAGGTCGATAGGGGCACCGAAACGGCGGGCGATGCCATGGGCGGTGAGCACGCCGATGGCCAGCACCGCCAAACCGATGAAGGTGAGCAGGGCGGCGATCAGTTGTGAGCGTTCACTGGCGCCCTCTTCGGCGGCAATGACGTGGGCGACGATATCGTCCTGCTCTTCCAGCAGGTGGTTGCGCAGGCGCTGGAAGGCGTCGGTGAAAGGTTTGTGCGAGGCCAGATTGTGTGGCGTCTGACCGGCCGGCGTGCCGCTGGCGGCTGTCTGTTCCATCTGGTCGTAGAGTTTCGCGGCTTGCTCGAGGCCACTCGCGTAGCGATCTCCCAGGTCAGACGCGATACCTTCGGCGAGCGTGGAGCGGAAGGCTTCGCGCACCTGATCCAGAGCCTGTGGATCGGGTTTCTGATCGATCAGTACGAGCAGCTCATCGCCCAGGTGCTGGCGCAGCTTCTGGCCGATCTGCACGGCGGTGAAGCCACGCTGAATCAGCTCGCTCTGGCCGCGCGCCATCTGGGTAACGCTATACAGTCCGAGCAGCAGCCCCAGCAGCGCTACGGTGATCAGCGCGGAGATGCTGAGGAACAGGCGGGTGCGAAGCTTCATCGACAGCTTCATGCTGATTCCAGAGTCAGAGGTTGTACTGCTTGCGTTTACGATAGAGGGTCGAGGTGTCGATGCCCAGAGTCCTGGCGGCCATGTCCAGCGTGTTGCTGCTGGCCAGAACGGCAGCGATATGGGCTTTCTCCAGCTCCTCGAGGCTCATGGGCGCGCCCACCCGAACGGTATTGCTCGGTGCTTCGCTGCTGCCACCGAGGCCGAGGTGGGCGACCTCCACGGCCTCCTGCTGGCAGATGATGCTGGCGCGTTCGATGACGTTGCGCAGCTCGCGGATGTTGCCCGGCCAGTGGTAGGCCTGCAGCGCCGCAGCCGCTTCGGGACTGAAGCCGCAGGCTGGCCTGCCGTAGTCGCTGACGAAGCGTGCGAGGAAGCGCTCGGCCAGGGACATCACGTCCTCGTGGCGCTCGCGCAGCGGTGGCAGCTTGAGGGTGATGACGTTGAGGCGGTAGAGCAGATCCTCGCGGAAGCGGCCCTCGCGCACCATCTCGTCCAGATCCAGGTTGGTGGCCGCGACGATGCGCACGTCGGCGCGCCGGGTGACCGGGTCACCCACGCGCTCGTACTCCTTGTCCTGGATGAAGCGCAGCAGCTTGGGTTGCAGCGTGATGGGGAAGTCGCCGATCTCGTCGAGGAACAGGGTGCCGCCATCGGCCTGGCTGACCCGGCCCTGGGTGCTCTCGCTGGCGCCGGTGAAGGAGCCACGGGCATGGCCGAACAGCTCGCTTTCCATCAGCTCGGCAGTCAGCGATGGGCAGTTGATGGTGACGCATGTACGTTTGGCTCGGCGGCTCCAGCCGTGGATGGCGCGGGCCAGTTCGCCCTTGCCGGTGCCTGATTCGCCGAGAATGAGAATGTTGGCATCGGTGGCCGCGACTTGGCGGGCCGTTTCCAGAATCGCCATCATCGCCGGGCTGTGCGAGTCGAGACCATCCTTGGCCTTGCGCACTTCGCCCTCCAGTGCTTCCAGGCGTGCTGCCAGGCTGCGCACTTCCAGCTGTTTGGCGGCGGCCAGGCGCAGTTGATCCGGTGAACAGGGTTTGACCAGATAATCGGCAGCGCCGGCCTGTATGGCATCGACGGCGGTGTCTACGGCCGAGTGTGCGGTGACTATCACCACGCGCATCCAGGGTGCCTGGATGCGCATCTGCGCCAGCAGATCCAGGCCGTTGTCCTCGCCCAGGCGCAGGTCGAGGAAGCACAGATCGAATACCTGGCGATGCAGCAGCGCCTCGGCCTGTGCCGCGCTGCTGGCTCCCGCGACGTCGTAACCCTCGTCTTCCAGGCAGTAACGGAAGGTGCGCAGGATAGCCGCCTCGTCATCCACCAGCAGAATGCGTCCGCTGATCTGCTCTGAATCCGCCATGAATGTGCTCCGTCTCGCTGATCGTTGGACGTTAGTCAGGGAAAAATCATGCAAGTTGCACGGCCTGACCAGGCCGATGCTGCAGGCTGCATGGCGTCATGGTGCCAGCGTGCTTTTTAACTAATTGTTTTATATTGGTTTTTTCTTTTCGAATGGCTGGCATGGGACTTGCGATATTACCTCTATCGTTGTTCCGAACAGGAGTGAACCCATGCCCCCGTTCAAACCCTTGTTGCTGGCCGCAGGCACCGCGCTGGTGCTCGGTCTGACGCCCATGGCCAGTCATGCCGCCGAGGGCCAGCTGACATCGCAGCTGGAAGCCGCGCGCCAGGAGGGCTCGATCTGGACCGCCTTCGCCCTCAATCGTCATCTCAACCCGTTCAAGCTCGATATCGGGGTGGAAGACGGCAAGGCCAGGCTCTCTGGCCAGGTCGAAAGCGACGTGCAGAAGGAGCTGGCCGAGCAGGTGGCGCTGAGCATAGATGGCATCGAGTCCGTGGACAATCGCATCGAAGTCGCTGGTGAGTCCGCCGCAGGCGACCCGCCCGGGCTGGTGCAGCGCCTGGACGATGCCAGTCTGGCAGCCACGGTGAAGTCCAAGTTGCTGTGGAACAGCAACACGCGAGGCCTGGATATCCGGGTGCGCGCCGAAAACGGCGCGGTGACTCTCAGTGGTCATGCCCAGACACCGGCTGCCAAGGAACTGGCTGGCCAACTGGCAACCAACACCGACGGCGTTCGTGAGGTGTTCAACCACCTCAGCATCAGCACTGCCGACAGCAGTAGCAGTGAAGTGCAGACCGCCGTCGAGGAAGCCCGCGAAAACATCAGCGATGGCTGGATCACCAGCAAGGTCAAGGCCAGCTTCCTCTACAGCCGCAACCTCGATGCGCTGAACATCGCGGTGGCTACCGATGACGGCCTGGTCAGCTTGCGCGGCAGCGTACTGAGCAATGCCGAAAAACGTCTGGCGGTAGAGATCGCCCGCAATATCCGCGGCGTGCGCGGTGTGGATGCCGACGCCCTGCGTGTCAGCAGCTGACCGCACGTCTCATTGTCTGCCGCTGGAACGCGGCCATTTTCCCACCCTGAGTCAAGGAGTCATTCCATGAGCAGCAAGACCGCACAACTGAACGAACTGATCGAGATCACTCGTGACGGCAAGCGCTTCTACGAGCATGCCCATGACGAGGTCAAGGACATCCGCCTGCAGGCGCTTTTCCGCGACATGGCGCGAGCCAAGACCGAGGTGATCGAGGCACTGAGCGTCAAGGTCGCCGCCAATCAGAGCGAGCCGGCCACCGGCGGCACCCTGTTGGGCAAGCTGCGTCAGTTCTATGCCGACACGCGCGCGACGGTGTCCAAGGACGAGGACGCCACTTACGTCAAGCAGCTGGAAGAGGCCGAAGACCGTATCCTGCATGCTTTCGAGGACGCCCTGGAAAGTGCCGACAACGATGTTCGCGTACTGCTGGCCGTGGAGATGCCCAAGGTGCGTGCCTGTCATGACCGCATGCGGGCGCTGAAGCAGAACATGCAGTAACGCCAGCTGCGCTACCCGAGCCCCTGCACGTGCTGCGTGCGGGGGCTTTTTATTGTGGGGGCTGAGAAAGTCATCCATCGTCACTCCCGCGAAGGCGGGAGCCCGGGAGTTCGCGGGTTCTGGGTTCCCGGCTGCGCGGGAACGACGGGTTTTCGGTGTTTCCTTGGGTCTGAGCAGACCGGACTGGCAAGTTTGTGTGCGTAGCACTTGTGGGCTTGGCACTATCCGTTACCGCGTGCGCTAAGCGTTTGGGTTGCGCCCCTTACGGGCGCCACACCTTGATTCGCTGCGCTCACCCTTCGGGCCAGCCTTTCGGCTGTTACTTCGCTTCGCTCCGTTTCTTTGCTTGCCCAAGAAAGGTGTGCCAAAGAAGGGCACCCCGACATCCGGGTTTCGCTACGCGAAACTTCCCTCGCTCCGGTGATGCTCCGGGGGCCGGCTTACATGGGCCATCCCTGGCCCATTAAGCCTCTCGCCGCATCCATGCGGCTCGTCCCCCTATGCAACACCTCTACTCGGCCTCCTGACGGGGCCAGGTCGCGAGCTTTTGTAAGCTTCTCGAAATTGAAATTGGTGGCGTCTATGCCTTTGCTCTTCAACTGCGCTGGTACAGACGACGCCCAAGTCCCCTTCAGGAGGCCGAGTGGAGTCAGCGTGGAAGGGGTTGAGCGGCATGGATGCCGCGAGAGCCGTGATGGGCCAGGGATGGCCCTTCACGGCGTGCCCCTGGAGCGGTGATGAAGCGAGGGAACCCCGGCGCAGCCGGGGCCGGATGTCGGGGTGCCCTTCTCTTTGGTTACTTTCTCTTGGGCAAGCAAGAGAAAGTGACTCGCCCGTAAGGGGCGAAACCAATACGAGAGACCGACACGCGAATGATCTTGGCCCCGAGATGAATAGCGCTGCGTACAGCACACAAACTTGCCAGTCCGGTGCCCCGCGCATTTCCCCCAAGCCATGCGAAGCACCTTTTCCATGCCCTAACCGAAAGTCGCCAGCGTTCATTTAACTGTCACATTCGTTTCATAGAGTGGTCATGTGGCCTATCGATACTGTGGCCCGTTCCACCCAACACTATTCCTGCTAGGAGCAAGGCATGAAACTGAAGCGTTTGATGGCGGCCCTGACTTTCGCTGCCGCTGGCGTTAGCGCCGTATCTGCGGTCGCCGCCGTCGACCCGGCTCTGCCGAACTACGAGAAGACTTCCGGTGTATCGGGCAACCTCTCCAGTGTCGGTTCCGATTCGCTGGCCAACCTGATGACTCTGTGGGCTGAAGAGTTCAAGAAAAGCTATCCGAACGTGAACATTCAGATCCAGGCTGCCGGTTCCTCCACCGCGCCACCCGCGCTGACCGAAGGCACCGCCAACATCGGCCCGATGAGCCGTCCGATGAAAGACAGCGAAATCCAGGCCTTCGAAGAGAAGTACGGCTACAAGCCGATCGCCGTTCCGGTCGCCATCGACGCCCTGGCGGTGTTCGTGCACAAGGACAACCCGATCAAGAGTCTGGACATGGCTCAGGTCGACGCCATCTTCTCCAGCACCCGCCTGTGCGGTGGCGAGAAAGACATCAAGACCTGGGGTGACCTGGGCCTGACCGGCGAGTGGGCGGCCAAGCCGATCCAGCTGTTCGGTCGCAACTCGGTATCCGGCACCTATGGCTACTTCAAGGAAGAAGCGCTGTGCAAAGGTGACTACAAGTCCAACGTCAACGAGCAGCCGGGCTCCGCTTCGGTGGTGCAGTCGATCTCCAGCACTCTGAACGCCATCGGTTATTCGGGCATCGGCTACAAGACTTCCAGTGTGAAGACCGTGCCGCTGTCGAAGAAAGGCGGTGAAGCCTTCGACGCCAACGAAGCCAACGCCCTGGCAGGCAAGTTCCCGCTGGCTCGCTTCTTCTACGTCTACGTCAACAAGGCTCCGAACAAGCCGCTGAGCCCGCTGGACGCCGAGTTCCTCAAGCTGGTTCTGTCCAAGCAGGGTCAGGATGTAGTGGTCAAGGACGGTTACATCCCGCTGCCGAAGAAAGTCGTCGACAAGACCCTGAAAGAACTGGGCCTGTAACGACCAGCCAAGGCTGCAAGAACCGCCAAGCCCGCCTCTACTCGTAGGGGTGGGCTTTGCTTCGTCACCGTGCTGTAACTTTTCTGTCATACGAAACCGCTAAATTGGCCGGGCTCGTGAAACAGACGAAAAATACGGCGCGCTCATGGCCGCGCAGAGACGCTCTCAATCATGAATGACCTGGCTAGTGAAACCATGACCGCCTCTCCAAATTCCCTCGGGCTGGACTTCAACACTCCGGCCCTGCAACGCAAGCGCCGCATTCGCGCTTTCAAGGATCGCCTGGCTCGCTGGGGTGTATCCGTCGGTGGCCTGGCCGTGCTGGGCGCCATCACCCTGATCTTCTTCTACCTGGCCTATGTCGTGCTGCCGATGTTCCAGGGCGCCGACCTGGAACAGCGCAAGCCGGTACAGCCGGCCTGGCTGGCCGAGGCCGGCTGT
>Ga0209699_100427_pt1 | contig 24094 bp, 17 predicted proteins | sample SynthPrep_1_END__FD_187204 | JGI IMG/M metagenome (GOLD analysis project Ga0209699, IMG submission 187204) | Synthetic microbial communities from Ohio, USA - SynthPrep_1_END_DS7_MetaG (SPAdes) (version 2) | ecosystem: Engineered > Bioreactor > Aerobic > Activated sludge | place: USA: Ohio...
TCCTGATGGTGGTTGAACTGCTGTGGTTCATCGGCCTGCCCATCTGGCGTGAACTGGGTGAATGGTGGCAACGCCGCGAACAAGCCGACTCGCGCAAGGTGCTGATCACCGGCCTCGGTCTCGCTGCGGTGCTGCTGGTGCTGATCGTGCCCTGGCGCAGCTCGGTGGAAATACCGGCCCTGCTCGAAGCCTCCCGCACCAGCGCCCTGCATGCGCCAGTGGCTGCGCGCCTGAAAGCCGTGCACGTGCAGGACGGGCAGAACGTGGCGGCCGGTGACCTGCTGCTGGAACTGGATTCACCCGACCTCGACTCGCGCCAGGCCATCGTCCGCCGCGAGATCGAAATCCTTCAGCTTCAGCTACGCCGCCAATCCGCACGCAGCGAAACGGCGGCCGATGCGGGTATCCTCGAACAACGCCTGGCCGAGGCGGTAGCCGAGTACCGTGGCCTCGCCGCCCAGCGCGAGCGCCTGCAACTGCGTGCGCCCCAGACAGGCGTGGTGCGTGACCTGCAACGCGACCTCAACCCGGGACGCTGGCTGCACCCTGCCGAACCGCTGGCCCGCATCGTGGAACCGGGACTGCGCCTGCGCGGCTACCTGGCCGAGGAAAACCTCTGGCGGGTCGAGACCGGCAGCGAGGGGCGCTTCATCACCGACGACCCGGCGCGGGCGGCTATGAAGGTACGCCTGGACGAGGTGGACGCGACCGGCGTCGCCTATCTGCAACTGGAGGCGCTGAGCTCCGACCACAACGGTCCGATTGCCGTACGCCGTGATGCCCAGCATCGTGCCGAACCCGTGCAGGCCCAGTACGGCGTGCGCCTGGCGCTGCTCGACAACGATATCCACCCTGATCACCCCCTGCGCGGCATGGTGGTGCTGGACGGTGAGCGACAGTCGTTGCTGGGCGCCGCCTGGCGTCGGGTGGCGGCACTGGGCGTCAGGGAAAGCGGTTTCTGAGACGAGGACACGACATGAGCCAGGACGCTCTCCCCCGATGCTCCCGACTGCCACTGGCGATCCGGCTGCCTGCACTGCTGGCGGCGCTCGAACGGGTTCCCGCAGGCGCCTGGCAGCATCACTTCAACACGGGCTACTACGAGGGCGAGTGGAGCGGCGTCGCGTTGATCACCCCGGCCGACGCTCTCCTGCCACTCGCACCGGGGCAAGGCGAACCCGTGCGCAGCACCTGGTGGCAAGGGGAGGATGCCTGGCATACCGTGCTGGCGTCGTTTCGCACCACGATCCGCAGCGCGCGACTCCTGCGCCTGGGCGCCGGCGCGCGCATCCACGAACACTGCGACCCCGACCTCGGCCAGCCCGGCGCTGACCTGCGCCTGCATGTGCCGCTGCTCAGCCCGCCAGGTGTGGAATTTCTCGTCGACGACCTGCACGTACCCATGAAACCGGGCGAATGCTGGTTCATCGATCTGTCCAGGCCACACCGGGTGGACAACCCAGGCCCCGGCGCACGCGTTCACCTGGTGCTGGACTGCGAACCCAATGCCTGGCTGCTGGAGCTGTTGCGCCAGGGCCTGACCGACACGCCCGAGCTGTCACCGGGCAGGGCCGGGTTGGCTTTCGCCGCATTCCGCGATCATGTGGCAGGCGACCCGAGCCTGGCCGAACGCTTGCGCGCGATCACCGATGTGCATCGTTTCTGTGAGACGGTAGTGCGCCTGGCGCACGAGCAGGGGCTGGCATTTTCCGAGGCCGAGGTAAGAGGCGCCATGCGCCAGGGAAAACGAACATGGAACGATCAATGGCGCGTGTGAAACCCGAGCAGGACTTCCATGGCTGGTTACCGATCCGTGTCTGGCAGGTGGATGGCCAGTGGCGCGTGGACTGGTGCTGGTTCGGCGATCGACGGCTGACCCAGCCGTTCTTTCGTGACGACGTCGAAAAGGCCCTGCGGCTGCCCTTCAACCAGGCGTTTCGCCGGGAGACCGGACTGAACGCGCTGCGCCAGTGGCAAGCGGACAGCCCGGGGCTTGCGCCCACGGCGCTGATCTTCCATGCCTCGCGCTGTGGCTCGACGCTGATGGCGCAGATGCTGGCGGCCCTGCCGGACAGCATCGTGCTCTCCGAGCCACCACCACTGGATAGCCTGCTGCGCGCCCACCGCAACGACCCCGGCCAGGCCGAACACCAGAAGGATCATCTGGCAGCGTTGCTATCGGCCTATGGGCAGGCCAGAGGGGGCAGGGAGCACAGGCTGTTCGTCAAACTGGATGCCTGGAACCTGTTCGAAGCCTCCCTGATGGTCGAACTCTATCCTCAGGTACCGCGCATCTTCCTCTACCGCGATCCGCTGGAAATTGCCGTGTCACAGCTGCGCCAGCCTGGCATGCAGTGCGTTCCGGGCCTGCTCGGGCCTAGCGGGTTGAGCGAGCCCACCGAGACTGAGCAGCCAAAGCCTGCGGCGCAATTGATCAGCCGGATCATCGGTCGAACGCTCGAAGCGGGCCTGGAGCTGTGCATGCGTCACGGCGGCATAGCGGTCAACTACTGCGAGTTGCCGGGAGCTCTCTGGGGACGGCTGGCATCGTCATTCACCCTCGACGAGGCAGATATCGGGCCATTGCGGAACACCGCCAACTTCGACGCCAAGCAGCCCCGCATGACCTTCACCGCGGACAGCGAGCAGAAGCGACGAATGGCTTCTGCCGAACTCCGGGCAGCCATCGCGCGCTGGGCGGCAGAACCCTACGAAAGGCTGGAGGCGCTACGTCTTTCCCCCACCCGAGGGGCTTGAACCGGAACCGTTGCACACCCCTTTGAAAATAATCCCGGCGTTACTGGCAGTCAGCCAGCCCTGATCTATAGTCTCTTCAGTTTTTCCGCGACCACATGGCACTGGCTACGCCCCTGGCCAGGCCCGCAAGGAAGCCTTGAACCGTGCACACACCAGAAATCCGTCTTCGCCCGATCTCAGGCGAAGACCTGCCGTTCCTCCGGGAGCTTTACGCCAGTACCCGCACAGAAGAACTGGCCAGCCTGCTCTGGGATCAGGCGGCCAAGGATGCCTTCCTCGACCAACAGTTCAATGCCCAGCACAGCTACTACCAGACACATTTCCCCCATGCCGAATTCCTGCTGATAGAGCACGCGGGTCATCCCATGGGACGTGCCTACCTGCTCTGGGATGGCGCTCACCTGCAGATCATCGATCTTGCCCTGATCCCGGCCTGGCGTGGCCAGGGTATCGGCAGCCAGCTGCTGCATGGCTGGCTGAGTCGCGCAGACGCACAGGGGCTCAGCGTCGGCCTGCACGTGGAAAGCTATAACCCCGCGCAAAATCTCTACCTCCGTAATGGTTTCGCGGTAGCGGGAGAGAATGGCGTCTACCTCAAGATGCTGCGCCCGCCCTGCCTCCCCCATCGCCATTTGCCAAGGAATGCAACGTGTACCTGATGCCCACTCAAGCGATGCTCCAACAGAACGCGGGGCAGACCTTTCAGCTCTGGATTGCCCCGGATCAGGCGCTCGACGTCGAGCTTCTCGAGGTTATCGAAGGCATCCCGATGACCCCGCGGCACCAGTGTTTCTCAGCCCACTTCGCCCTGCCGATCGGCCATGCCCTGCCGCAAGCCGTATTTCGCGTATCGCACCAGGATGAGGACGGCTGGTTGTTGCTACTGACGCCCGGACTGCCATGCCGTGATGGACGCCAGGTGCTACAGGCCTCGTTCCACACCGACAAGACGGATTGAGATACCCCCACAACAAGTTCAGGCGGGCGTCGCCCGCTGCAGCAGCGAAGCAAAAGGAGATGCAGATGAGTGATCCATTCCTGGGTGAGATCAAGATGTTCGGCGGTAATTTCGCCCCACGCGGATATGCAATGTGTCAGGGGCAACTCATGAGCATTGCGCAAAACAGTGCCCTGTTTTCATTGCTTGGCACCACCTTTGGCGGTAATGGCCAGGTTACCTTCGGCCTACCCGATTTCCGCAGCCGCACGCCTGTCGGCATGGGTCAAGGCCCGGGCCTGAATCCAGTCGTTCAGGGCGAAATGGGCGGGACGACCAGCGTCACGCTACTGAGCAACAACCTCCCGCCCTTTTCCCTGCCGGTAACAGGCACGATCTCCGTAGCGATCCCGGCCTCCACCGCCGATGGCAGCAGCCAGACCCCCGGAGCGACCTCGGTTCTGGCAAAACCTCTGGACAGCGCAGCCGGCGCCGAAGTCAGCCTCTACGGCACGGCGGCAGACACCACGCTGGCGCCTTTCAATGCCACCTTGAACGCGAATGCCACCCACCTGAACGGCGGTAGCCCCGTGAACATACGCAATCCCTATCTGGGCACCAATTTCATCATCGCCCTCGAGGGAATATTCCCGAGCAGGAACTGACCCGGCGAAGGGCATGGGTGGCGGTGGCGCTGTGACATATCGGCGCTACCGTCACGAGACACGGGTCAGTTCACGACCTTATTGTCATTGACAGCTTCACCCGATGCCGACTTAATCGGCGCAAAAAATCTAATAGCATGATGGAATCAGAGGGAGCTACACCATGTTCTGGAACCTGAACAAAGAAACGTCGCCCAGACCTCAGGCCTCCCGAACCAAGGCAGCGCTGCTCATCCCGCTGGAACCCCGCATGATGTTCGACGGTGCCGTGGCCGCCACTGCCGCCGAAGTGACCGCCACACCGGATGCGGACACGTCGGCCAGCCATGACACCACCACCAGCGACCTTGCCGCTGCACCGTCTTCGGCTACATCGGATCAGCGTCAGGAAGTGGTATTCATCGACGCCAGTGTCAAAGACAAGCAGCAACTGCTCGATAGCCTGGTCGCCGGCACGGAAGTCGTGATCCTGGACGCGGACCGGGACGGTCTGACGCAAATGGCCGAATACCTGAACGGGCGCTCCGGTATCGATGCCATCCATTTCATCTCCCACGGCGGTGAGGCCAGCCTCCAGATAGGCTCGACACGTCTTGGTCTGGACAACATCGCCAATGCGCAGAGCCAGCTTGCCGCCATCGGCAGCAGCCTGACGGAAAGCGGCGACTTCCTCATCTACGGTTGTGACACCAGCAAGGGCGAACAGGGTGCCGCGTTCGTGACACAACTCGCCAACTTCACGGGTGCCGACATCGCCGCATCCAGTGACTGGACCGGCGATACCGGCAAAGGCGGCAACTGGGTACTGGAGTCCAGTACGGGCGCCATCGAGACCGCCACGCTGTTTGCCGATGCCGGCTACAACCATGTGCTGAACACGCTCAATGCAGGAGACATCGTCGTCCTTGGCTGGAGCGCCGTTTCCGACACCATCACCTTCGCGACGCTGGTCGACATTCCCGCCGGCACCGTCATCAAAATCACCGACTGGGGGTGGAACGCCGCCGGCAACGCATTCACTGGCGGCACGACTGCCGACGGCCTGATCACCTGGACGACCGGCAGCACCATTGATGCCGGCACGATTCTCAACCTGTTTCTGGGCGGCACGGGGGACTCCCAGCCGACGACCCTGACGAACGTGACCACGAACACCGACCTGAGCGCTAATATCGTGGTCAGTGGTTATTCGACCACCGACCCGATGGGCATCGCCGGTGATGGGGTTTTCATCTACCAGGACTCGGATGCCAACCCCTATTTCATTTTTGGCTTCAACAACAGCTCCGGCACCAACACCGATGCCAATAACTGGAATACCGCCACCAGTTTCATAACGCTTCGGGATTCGACACTGCCTGGCGGTAACGGCAGCCAGAATGCACTGACCAATGGCGTCAACGCCATCGGCCTGCCCAGTGGAGCCAATCAGCAGGACAACGTGCAATATACCGGCCCGACTTCGGTGGCCGACCGGGCCACCTGGCTGGCGCGGATAACCAACCTGGCCAACTGGAGCGGTGACAATACCGGGAGCATCACCACCAGCGTCGGCACCAGCAATGGCAGCGAGATCAATATCGCGCCCCCCAATAGCGCCCCGGTCATCGGCAACCTCAACGGCGATTCCACGACCTTCACCGAGGGTGGCAGTGCCGTATGGCTCGACGCGGGCAGCAACGCCACCGTCACCGACGCCGACTCCGCCAACTTCGATGGCGGCAACGTGACCGTGGCGATCACCACAAATGGCACCGCTGGCGAGGATGTACTGGCGATTCGCAATGAGGGCACGGGGGCAGGCCAGATCAGCGTATCGGGCAGCACCGTAAGCTACAGCGGTACCGCCATCGGCACCATCTCCTCCAGCGGCACGGGCGGCGCCAGCCTGGTCGTCACTCTCAACGCCAGCGCCAACGCCGCTGCCGTCCAGGCACTGATCCACAACCTGACCTATGCCAACAGCAATGACGCCGCCCCGAGCACCGCTGCGCGCACCGTCAGCATCACCGTCAACGACGGCGATGGCGGCACCAGCACGGCGGCGCAGGTCACCGTGAACGTGATTGGCGTCAACGACGCCCCGACCATCACCGCCACAGGCAACAATCCCACCTACACCGAAAACGGCAGTGCGGTTGATCTGTTCAGCAGCGTTAGCATCAACACCATCGAAACCGGCCAAACCATCACCGGCATGACCCTGACCGTCACCAACCTGTCCGATGGCAGTGATGAGCTTCTGCGCATCGACGGCACCGACATCGCCTTGCTCAACGGCAACAGCGGCACGACGGCAGGCAATGGCATCAGCTACTCGATCAGCCTCGTCGGCGGTACGGCAACCCTCACCCTGAGCAAGGCCGGAGGCATCAGCGCGGCAACAGCGCAAACCGTGGTCGATGGCATGGGCTACCGCAACAACAGCGAAGCCCCAGGCACCGCAACGCGTGTCATCACCCTCACCAGCATCACCGACAGCGGCGGCACGGCCAACGGCGGCGTCGACACGTCTTCAACATCGATCGCCACTTCGGTATCCGTGGTTGCCGTCAACGACGCGCCAATCGTTACCTCCAGCGGTGGTGCCAGCACGTTCACCGAAGGAGGTGGCGGCACGGTGATCGACTCCGGGCTGACCCTGAGCGACCCGGACAACACCACCCTGGCCAGCGCCAGGCTGACCATTGCCGGCAACTTCCAGTCTGGCGCTGACGTGCTGGGTTTCGTCAACGATGGCAGCACCATGGGCAACATCGTTGCCATCTATGACGCCGGCACCGGTGTGATGACGCTGACCTCGGCGGGTGCCACGGCCACCCTCGCCCAGTGGCAGGCGGCTCTGCGTTCAGTGACGTACAGCAATGACAGCAACGCCCCCAGCACCGCCAACCGCACGATCAGCTTCGTCACCAACGATGGCCTGAGCGACAGTACGGCCGCCACCAAGATCGTCAGCGTGACGGCCGTCAATGATGCCCCGCAGATCACGGCCCCAGTGAGCCTCGGCGTCACCGAAGACATGCCCAGCGCCATTACCGGGATCAGCTTCAGCGATGCCGACGCCGGTAGCGCCAACGTCACGGTCACCCTGTCGATCGGCTCCGGCGCCCTGTCTGCGACCAGCGGTGGCGGTGTCACGGTTGGCGGTACTTCGTCGGCGCTGACCCTGACCGGCAGCATTGCCAACATCAACAGTTTTATCGCGGGCAGCAACCTCAGCTTTACCACCGCAGCCAATGCCACCGCCGATGTGACCCTGACGGTGAACATCAACGATGGCGGCAACACCGGCAACGGTGGTGCACAAAGCGCCAACGAAACCGTCACCCTGCAGGTTACAGCGGTCAACGACGCACCGACGGTCACAGCACCAGGCTCCATCGCCATCACCGAAGATATTCCCGGCGCATTGACCGGCATCTCGTTCGCCGATGTCGACGCGGGTAGCGGCACTGTGACGGTGACGTTCTCGGTACCCAGCGGCACGCTCAGTGCCACCAGCGGCAGCGGCGTCTCAATTGGCGGAACCGCCAGCGCGCTGACCCTGACCGGCAGCCTTGCCGACATCAATGCCTTCATCGCGGCATCCGGGGTCAGCTTCACCACCGCCAGCAACGCCACTGCCAACGTTACCCTGACAGTCAGTATCAACGACGGCGGCAACACCGGCAGCGGGGGCGCGCAGACCGATACCACCAGCGTGACGCTCACGGTCACTGCCGTGAACGACGCGCCGGTCAACTCGGTACCCACGGCACAGAGCGTCGATCAAGACAGCGCTCTGGTATTCAACAGCGGCAATGGCAACCTGATCAGCATCAGTGATGTGGATGCGGGCTCCAATATTGTGCGGGTAACGCTAACGGCGACCAATGGCCTGCTGACTCTCAACACCGCCGGGCTCAGCTTCATAGTGGGTTCGGGTAGCAATGACGGAACCATGACCTTCGAGGGCAGCATCGCTGATATCAACAACGCGTTGAATGGCCTGGTCTTCTCACCTACCAACGGCTACAACGGCCCAGCCATCCTGCTGATCACGACCAACGACCTGGGCAGTAGCGGCAGCGGCGGCTCGCAGACCGATACCGACACCATCAGCATCACGGTCAACAGCCTCAACCCACGCATCACCGATGTCACCTCCAGCACGGCAGACGACGTCTACAAAGTGGGTGACACCATCACCATCATCGCCACCTTCAGTGAGGCGGTCACGGTCGACACGGTGGGAGGCACTCCAACCTTGCTGCTGGAAACCGGCAGTGTCGACCGCATCGCAACCTATGTTTCCGGCTCAGGTGGCAACACCCTGACCTTCACTTACACGGTGCAGGCCGGCGATATCAGTGCCGACCTGAATTACCAGTCCACGACGGCCCTTTCTCTCAATGGCGCGACCATTCGCGGCGCCACAGCCAACGATGCCGTGCTGACCCTGCCTGCACTGGGCAATGCCAACTCCCTGGCAGGCAATAAAGCAATCGTCATCGATGGCGTTGCCGCCACGGTCAGCTCGGTATCGGTGCCTGCCAATGGCACCTACGTGGCCGGGCAGAATCTGGACTTCACGGTCAACCTGTCGGAAAGCGTGACCGTCAATACCAGCGGCGGCACGCCAAGAATCGCCATCACCCTCGATACCGGAGGTACCGCCTACGCCAGCTATGTGTCGGGCTCCGGAACCAACGCCCTGGTATTCCGCCTGACGGTGGTGGATGGGCAAATGGACAGCAACGGCATCAGCCTGGGCAGTAGCATCGATGCCAATGGCGGCACCTTGCGCGACGTCGCCGGGAATGACACTACGACCACCTTGAACACGGTGGGCAGCACGACCGGGGTTCTGGTCGATGCCGTCGCACCGGAGGTCAGCGCCATCAGCCTGGACGGCGCCTCCCCGACCAACGCCTCCAGCGTCACGTTTACCGTGACCTTCAGCGAGGATGTCAGTGGCGTGGACATAGGTGATTTCACTCTGGTAACCAGTGGCAGCGTCAGCGCGACCCTGCAATCGCTGGTACAGATCGACCCACGCACCTATCGGGTGACGGTCGACGCCATCACCGGGCTCGGCAACCTGGGGTTGAACCTCAATGCCAACGGTACCGGTATCGTCGATACAGCCAGCAATTCCGTCGCGGGAGGTTTTACCGGCCAGGCCTATGGCATTGGCATTCCGACAGTGACACCCGATATCACCGGCGATCCGGAGTTCCGCGCCAATCCACCAGTGACCACACCGCCCGAGATCACGCCACCGTTGCAGCCCACGGTGCCGAATGCGCCGCCACTCTCGACCACCACGTCACCGCTGCTGCCACCCCCGCTGTTCGAGCCCCCGACCCTCGGCAGCGGCATCCCGACTCTGGGCAACATCTTCATCAACAACGGAGCACTGGCGCCCAGCTTCATTGCCCAGGTCTTCGCCAGCAGCGACAGCGGTGCCGGCAATGGCAGCGGCATAGGCTTTCTGGGTTTTGGCGGCGGCGATGGTGGCGTGTTCGGCAGCAGCAGCCTCTCCAGCCTGTTCAGCAAGGACGCCCCGCAGGAGTCGGACGAAATCCAGCTACGCTGGGGCGCGCCGGACGGCAATGGCGCAGGAGGGATTCTCGGTGCGCCAACACTGGGTCAACAACTGCAGGAAATGGGGGAAAGCGAGCAGCGTCAGATCAGAGATCTGGCCTGGGCGCTGGGACAGATTCCGTTGCAGGCGCCAAACGCGTAATCGACACGACAGACAAGAATAGAAAAGTGTGCCGTACCAGGGGGCGGCCCAAGGATGAGCAAAGCAGCGAAGTTTTTCAGCATCAGTGTACTGGCGCTGGCCATTGGCGGCTGTGCGGTGACCAGCAAGCCCATCGACCGCAGCGTCAGCGAGCAGCGCGCCCAGCAGGATCTGGCCAGCATGTTCAAGGATCAGGAGCCGCTCAGCGGCCCCCTGACCCTGCACGAAGCCATGGCCCGCGCAGTGAAGTACAACCTGGAGGCGCGCCTGAAGGTCATGGAAGAAGCCATGGCTCAGCGCCAGGTCGACCTGGCCACCTTCGACATGCTGCCACGCATGGCGCTGTCCGCCGGCTACGCCGGGCGCAACAACGTCAGCGCCTCCAGCAGTCAGAGTGTCAACACCGGTACCCAATCACTGGAGCCCTCCACCTCGCAGGATCGCGACCGCGGCGTGGCTGACCTGACGATGGTGTGGAACGTGCTGGACTTCGGCGTCAGCTACGTCAGCGCCAAGCAGCAGGGCGATCAGCGCCTGATCGTGCAGGAGCGGCGGCGCAAGGTCGTGCATACCATCACTCAGGACGTGCGTTCGGCCTACTGGCGTGCCGTGGCTGCCGATCGCCTGCTGACGCAGATCGACAGCCTCATGGCGCGCGTTGCCCAGGCACGCGATAACAGCCAGCGCCTGAGCGAACAGCGGATCGGCGACCCCATCCAGGCCCTGGGCTACCAACGCGCCCTGATCGAAGCCACCCGCCAACTGGAAGAACAACGCCGCGCCCTGTCACTGGCCAAGACCGAGCTGGCGACCCTGATCAACCTGCCACTGGGCACCCAGGTCGAACTCGCCCCCGAGGCCGGTTATCAGGTACCGGAACTCAAGGTGGCGCTTGACGCGCTCGAACAGGAAGCCCTGGCCAGCCGACCGGAACTGCGCGAGCAGGACTACCAGGCGCGCATCAGCGCCGCAGAAACCCGTAAGGCGATGCTGCGCCTGCTGCCGGGTCTGGAGTTCTCCGCAGGCGGCCACTACGACAGCAACTCGTTCCTGGTCAACCAGAGCTGGGCCGACTATGGCGTGAAGGTCACCTGGAACCTGTTCAACGTGCTCTCCGCCCCTGCCGCCATCGACGTTGCCAAGGCCGGCCAGGAAGTCGCCGATGCACGTCGCCAGGCCATGTCGATGGCCATTCTCGCCCAGTTGCACGTCGCCAACGCCAACTTCCGCGAGGCGCAACGCCAGTTCCAGACCAGCCAGCAACTGGCCGGCCTGGACGGGCAGATCGTCGAGCAGTTGCGCAATCGCTACCAGGCACAAGGGATAGGCGAGCTGGAGCTGATCCAGGGCGAACTGAACACCCTGCAAGCGGATCTGCGCCGCGACCTGGCCTACGCCGAACTGCGCAACAGCTACGGCCAGCTGTTCGCCAGCGTTGGCCTCGACCCGCTGCCGGAGAGCATCGCCTCCGACAGCGTCGCGGATATCGCCGCCGCTCTAGCCAACCGCGAGGCGCAGTGGCAGGCCGGCCAGTTCTAGCATTACGCCACACGGACGGTTTTCGTAGGGTGCGCGGTGCGCACCAGGCACGCACTGCGGTCTTCGCGGTGCGCACGGCGCACCCTACCCCGAATGCCGACAGGTGATCCCTGTTGTGGCACCAGTGCCTCAGCACTCGCCCACCAGACTGGCGATCCAGCGGTCGATCACCTCGAGCCCTGCTCGGTGAGAGGTGGAGCGTCCCAGTTCGGGCATCATGATGCTGGGGTCGGTGCTGTGCAGGCGAAAGCTCAGCACCGACTTCTCCGGCGCGCCCGGATGAATGTCCACCAGGCGGTCGCCGGAACCCTTGCCTGCCGCCACCGGCTGCTTGCATAGACCATAGGCGATGCTCAGTGGCGTGGCCGGATCGAGATAAAGACCGGAAGTACGCCCCGGCCCCTGCGGGTTGTGGCAGTGCGAGCAGTTGGCATCCAGATAGCTGCGTGCCTGGGCCTGCAAGTCCTCGCCCTCGCGGGGCTCGCCCCAGCGGGCATTGCGCGGAACCTCGTCCACGGCAGCCGGAACGCCTTGCAGGAAGCCGACGGCCTGCCAGTGCAGCAACTGATTGGCAGTGCCTTCGGCATAGGCGAAATCCTTGTTCAGATGACGCGCCTTCGGCCCCAGCGGCTGTACCCCCTTGCCCGCCTGCTCTTCGTGGCAACCGGCGCACTGATTGGCATCGGGTACCTGATAGTCGACCGCCAGAACTTCCCCCTGCGGGTCATGCAGTTGCAGATCGAAACTGGCGCCCGCCCATTCCAGCGTGGCTTCGCGCTGGGCCGAGTCCCAGACGTACGGCAACGCGACCCAGCCCTGCTCCTGACGCAGCAGGATACGTGTCTCGATCAACCTCACCCGCTTCAGTTCCACCGCCTCGACAGCGTGCTGCTCGCTGCGCAGCAACCGGCCCTGAGCATCGAGCGGGTAGTAGAAGGTCTTGCTCAGCACGGTGCCGACGGGGTAGTCGAAACGCTCATCGGCATAACGCGCATGACTGCCCTCGGGCATCCAGATCGTGCGCAGCTTGTGCGCATGGTCGGTGAACAGAGGCGTGTTCAGGTCATAGGGCAGTACGCCAGCGGCCGGCTGCAACTGGCCGTCGCGCTGTTGCAACACACCCCAGGCATCGAGCGTCTCCGGGTAGTTCTCGCCATCGGGCAGGTACAACGGCGTATGCGACTGCTCGCAGGCGGCAAGCAGCAACGCAGCGAACAACAGCCAGCCCGTCTTCATGCGCCCTCACCTGCCTCGGCCAGCGCGGCCCGCAGCTCGACGGCGGGAAGACGGGGCAGGTCGCAGCGATGCGGCGCGATGTCGGTGCTGATGTTCTTGTAACCCCCTGGCCCATCGACATTGACGATGCCCGCCTCGCCATTGTCGATGCAGATGGCCAGGTCAGCCGGCAGTCTGCCGTCCACCAGCTTCTCGGGATTGACGTAACCGTCCCAGAGGATATCGGGCAGGCGGCCGTTGAGCCCGAACTTGGCCAGTTTCAGAGCCTTGAGCTCAAGGTTGTCAGGGCTGTCGCCTGCCGGGCCGAAACGGTTGCCATGGATATGGATGGCTTCCGGATAGGGATCGAAGTCCTCCGTGGTGGAAAGGTCGGTGTAACCGGTACTGAAGTAGCTGCTGACGATGACGTTGGCGGTGCGGTGCTCACCGATATCGTTGTCGAAGATTTCCACCTTGTCGTTGGAATTGACCAGCACACCCGAGCCTGCCGGCACACTGGCCACCGGCGTGCCCTTGTGGCCGAAGTTCCTGTGGTTGTTGCCCTCGACCTTGTTGCGGTAAACCCGCGTGGTATGTCCCGGCTGCGGCAGGTTGGGCATGTTGAACACCAGAATGCCGCCAGTGTTGCCGGTGGCCACGTTGTCGTAGACGTCGGCGCCGATGGTGTTCTCGATCTCGATGCCGGCAACGTTGCGCTCGGCGCGGCTGTTGCGCACCACCACGTTGCGCGACTGGCCGACATAGATGCCGGCATCCGAGGCGGCAATGGCCACCACCCCGTCGATCAGCACGTTCTCGGTCTGCACCGGGTAGATGCCGTAGGCGCCGTTCTCGGTGGCCGGGCCATTGGTCCACTCCGTACGCACCCGGCGGATGATGATGTTCTGCCCGCCGACGATCTTCAGCGCATCACCCCTGGTGTCTTCGAGCGCCAGATCCTCGATGGTGAAATCCGAGGCGTCCACCAGCAGCCCTTCGGCACCGGACTTCTGCCCCTTGAAGTTGAGAATGGTCTGATCCATACCGGCGCCACGCAGGGTCACACCACTGACCTTGAGACTCAGGCTGCGGTCGAGTTGCCAGGTGCCGGCAGGTATCTCGATCACCTCGCCCGGCTTGGCCTTGATCAACTGCGTCTGCAATTGCTTCTGGAAATCGAGATTGGCAACAGGGGGGGCTTCACTCTCGCCGCATGCTGTCAGCAGCAAGGAAAGAGCAAGCAGAGAAGGAGCAGCAAGACGCATGACGGGCCTCCGGTTTTGTTCTTATATTTTTGGAACTATAGTGCCAACAAGAGCGCAAGCCAAGACACGACGCTCATCACACGCCGCACGCTCCATACTGGCCAAATGCTTGCGGCCCCAACCGGAAAGCAACAGACTACGACCGCTGCACCTCCCCCTCGCCGCCCAAGGACAGGCCGTCATGCATACCCTAGAACGCATCTATCCGTTGAAGATGGATGAACGCCTGGCCGCCGATCAGGCCACCCTTGACCTGCACATGCAGCGCTATGAGTTCGCCAGCGACTCGCTGCAAGGTTCACGCGTACTCGACATGGCATGCGGTTGTGGTTACGGCAGCGCATTGCTGGCAGAGCGGCACCCGGACAAGCAGATCACCGGCATCGATATCGATCCCGCAGCCATTGCCTATGCCCAGGCGCACTACCAGCGGCCGAACCTGCGTTATCAGTGCGCCAACGCCGAGACCTTCGCCGACAGCGAAGGTTTCGACAGCATCGTCAGCCTGGAAACCATCGAGCATCTGCCGGATCCGGTGCGCCTGGTGGAGAACCTTGCACGACTGCTGAACAGAGGGGGCCGCATCATCGCTTCGGTGCCCACCACGCCGACACTCGACGGCAACCCGCACCACCTCCATGACTTCACCCCACGCAGTTTCTTCCGCCTGTTCGGGCGCCACGGCCTGTCGCCACGCCAGCGTTTCGAACAGATTCAACGCTGGGAGTTTTCCGGGTTGTTCAAGAAGCCCGAGAAGAAGGAGGCTCGTCAGCACCGCTCGGAAGGCGTCGGCAATGCCGTGCTGGCGTATTACCGCAGGCACCCGCTGTACCTGTTCAGGCGCTTGGGGTCGATCCTGCGCTACGGCCCGAGCAACCGCTACCTGACCTGCCGTTTCAGCGCGGACTGAGACAACCGCACCTCACGACGATAACGCTGGGCTGAAGCCCACCCTGCCAGGCGCCGGCAGGGACGCCTGAAACAGGAACGCCAGCGAAGTGCTGGCGTTCTTGTCAGTGCCGATGCGTCAGCGCGGTACTGCCGGTTTCTTCGACGGCTTCCTGCCCTTGCCTTTACCCGCGCCTGTGCGCTCGCGCGCAGCCTGCTGATTACGCGCTTCGGCCGCTGCCTTGGCCTGCTCGCGCTTGTCCCAGGGTTTGCTGCCGTCGCTGGCGCGAGGCGGCAAGCCGGTGTGCTGGGTCAGGATCTTGCCCACTTTCTTGCTGCCGGCCGGCGTCGAGTTCTTGCGTCGCGCGCTCTGGTATTCGTCGGTCTGCGGCTGATAGGTGGGGATCAGATGGTGCTTGCCGTTACCGATCAGGTCGCCACGCCCCATGCGCTCCAGCGCCTCGCGCAGCATCGGCCAGCCCTTGGGGTCGTGGTAGCGCAGGAAGGCCTTGTGCAGGCGCCGCTGCTGCTCGCTCTTGACGATCTCCACGCCGTCGCTCTTGTAGCTCACCTTGCGCAGCGGGTTCTTGCCCGAATGGTACATGGCGGTTGCCGTGGCCATCGGCGACGGATAGAACGCCTGCACCTGGTCGGCGCGGAAACCGTTGCGCTTGAGCCACAGGGCGAGGTTCATCATGTCCTCGTCGGTGGTGCCCGGGTGCGCGGCGATGAAGTAGGGGATCAGGTACTGCTCCTTGCCCGCCTCTTTCGAAAACTTCTCGAACATCTGCTTGAAGCGGTCGTAGCTGCCGATGCCCGGCTTCATCATCTTGTCCAGCGGGCCACGCTCGGTGTGCTCCGGAGCGATCTTCAGGTAGCCACCCACGTGGTGGGTGACCAGTTCCCTGACGTACTCGGGCGACTCCACGGCCAGGTCATAGCGCAGGCCCGAAGCGATCAGGATCTTCTTCACCCCCGGCAGGGCACGGGCCTTGCGGTACAGCTCGATCAGCGAAGAATGATCGGTGTTGAGGTTGTCGCAGATGCCCGGGAACACGCACGACGGCTTGCGGCAATGCTTCTCGATCTCCGGATCCTTGCAGGCGATGCGGTACATGTTGGCGGTCGGCCCGCCGAGGTCGGAGACCACGCCGGTGAAGCCCGGCACCTTGTCGCGCATCTCCTCGATTTCGCGAATGATCGAGTCGTGCGAGCGGTTCTGAATGATGCGCCCCTCGTGCTCGGTGATCGAGCAGAAGGTGCAGCCACCAAAGCAGCCACGCATGATGTTCACCGAGAAGCGAATCATCTCGTAGGCCGGGATTTTCTCCTTGCCATAGACCGGGTGCGGCACACGCGCATAGGGCATGCCGAACACGTAGTCCATTTCCTCGGTGGTCATGGGAATGGGTGGCGGGTTGAACCAGACGTCCACCTCGCCATGCTTCTGCACCAGCGCGCGGGCGTTGCCCGGATTGGTTTCCAGGTGCAGCACGCGGTTGGCATGGGCGTAGAGCACCGGATCGTTGCGCACCTTCTCGAACGACGGCAGGCGGATCACCGTCCTGTCGCGGGTCATGCGCGGGCTTTCGAGAATCTGCACGACCTTGGCTTCGTTGGGGTCTTCGACCTCGCCACGGTTGGCCGCCCCCTTGTCTTGCTCGATGGCGCACGCCTCGGTGTCCTGAGTGTTGACGTAGGGGTTGATGATCTTGTCGACACGCCCCGGGCGGTCGATGCGGGTCGAGTCGACCTCGTACCAGCCTTCGGGCGTGTCGCGGCGGATGAAGGCCGTGCCACGCACATCAGTGATGGCTTCGATCTGCTCGCCCCGCGACAGACGCTGGGCGATCTCGACGACCGCACGCTCGGCGTTGCCATAGAGCAGGATGTCGGCGGTGGCGTCCATCAGGATCGAGCGGCGCACCTTGTCCTGCCAGTAATCGTAGTGGGCGATACGGCGCAGCGAGGCTTCGATGCCGCCGAGAACCACCGGCACATGGGTGTAGGCTTCCTTGCAGCGCTGGCTGTAGACCAGGCTGGCACGATCCGGGCGCTTGCCGGCCAGACCGCCGGGCGTGTAGGCATCGTCGGAGCGGATTTTCTTGTCCGCGGTGTAGCGGTTGATCATCGAATCCATGTTGCCCGCCGCGACACCGAAGAACAGGTTCGGCTCGCCGAGCTTCATGAAGTCGTCCTTCGAACGCCAGTCCGGCTGGGCGATGATCCCCACGCGAAAGCCCTGAGCCTCGAGCAGACGACCGATGATGGCCATGCCGAACGAAGGATGATCGACGTATGCATCACCGGTCACGATGATGATGTCGCAGCTGTCCCAGCCGAGCTGATCCATCTCTTCCCGGCTCATCGGCAGGAAGGGCGCAGGCCCGAAACACTCGGCCCAGTACTTGGGATAGTCGAACAGCGGCTTGGCGGCTTGCATATTTTTTGATCGGTAGGCGGTCACGAGGGGCGCGGACTATAGCACAAAATTTGACCAAACCAGACTATTGCGCTGGGTTTAAGGCCACCCGCACGATCCCTCGTACCACTCGCGAACCGCTCAAGTCCGGGCATTCCCATTTATTCGCCAACTACGCGCAAAACCGGACGTATTGGCAGAAAAAACCTGTCACTTTCCAACAATAGCGATGAGCCATATTGTTTTAGATCAATAACAAACCTGTGCATATACTCAATCACTCGAACACTCCATTTTCGGATGCCTATGCTGCAGCGCCTCCTCCTGTCGATCCTCCTTCTGCTCGGGCCCTGTACGCTGGCGGCCGCAACCCCCTTCGTGCTGACACCGACCAGCAGCGGTCTGCCATTGAACGGAAGCATCGAGCTGATGGAGGACACAGAAGGCGACATCAGCGCGAGCAACCTGGACTCACCCGAGGTACAGGCCCGTTTTCAGCCCGCCAATGGCCGCGCCAGCGTCGGTCAGAGCCTGAAACCGTGGTGGATCAGGCTCACCCTGCAACGCGAAACGGGTGCACCGGAACAATGGGCGCTGGAAGTCGGCTCGGTGACCCAGCTGGATCTTCAGCTGTACCTGCCCGACGGACAGGGCGGCTGGAGCGTGCGCCAGTCCGGCGAACGCGTCGCCTTCGCGCAGAGCCGTGACCACTCCTACCGGCGCATGCTGTTCAAGCTCCCCGCCCTGGACGAGCAACCACTGACCCTCTACCTGCGCGTCTTCGATCCGGCCGGCAACTCCTTTCCGATGCGCATCTGGCAGCTCGACGACCTCACCCAGCTGGCGACTCACGAGAACCTCGGACTGGGCACCATCTATGGCGTGATCCTCGCGCTGCTGCTGTACAACCTGTTCATCCTCATCTCCCTGCGCGACAAGGCCTACTTCTGGTACGTGCTTACCACCGCCTTCGCGCTGGTGTTCATCGTCAGCATGACCGGCCATGGCGCTCAGTACCTGTGGCCCAACGGCGCGGTTCCGCCCTGGCTCGACCGCGTCACCCTGCCTTCGCTATGGGGTCTGTTCGCCTGCCGCTTCACCCAGACCCTGCTACAGACCAGGCTTTACGTGCGCTGGGCGCATCACCTGCTGAGCATGGCCTGCGTCATCTACATCATCGCCATCGTCCTCAACCTGTTCGGCCAGCGCTACCTCGCCGCCTGGGCCATCGCACTGCTGTCACTGACCAGCATCCCTGCCGCACTCGGCAGCGCACTGATCCGCTGGCGCCAGGGCTTCTTCCCCGCGCAGCTCTATCTCTATGGCTATGGCCTGGTGCTGGGCAGCGTGGGCATCCTCCTGCTGCGCACCACCGGTGTGCTGCAACCGGCGGAATGGAACGCCTACGTGTTCCCGCTGGCCGTGGCTGCCGAATCGATTCTGTTCTCCTTCGCCCTGGCCTACCGTATCCAGATACTCAAGCAGGAACGTGCAGTCGCCCTGCAACAGGCGGATCGCGAGAAAACCGCACGCCTGGCGCAACTGCAAGCCAGCGCGGACGAGTTGCAAGCCGCGGTCACCGCCCGCACCGCCGAGCTGGCCGCCACCAACGACCAGTTGCGCGAGCGCGAGCGTGAACTCAAACATGCCGCCTTCCATGACCTGCTGACCGAGCTGCCCAACCGCCGCTATCTGGTCGAGCGCTGCGAGTCGGCGCTGGCCCATGCCGAACGGCACAACGAAAGCGTGGCACTGATGCTGATCGATCTGGATCACTTCAAGCCGATCAACGACCGCTTCGGCCACGCCGCAGGCGATCTGATGCTGCAGGTGATCGCCAAACGCCTGCGCGAACATGTCCGTGCCGGCGACGCGGTCGCACGCCTGGGCGGTGACGAGTTCGCCGCGCTGATCTGCGGCAGCGACGCCGAAGGCCAGGCGCGCGAGATCGCCGCCCGCCTGCTGGCCGAATTGTCGGAGCCCGTGCACTACGGCGCAGAACGCCTGCGGGTCACCATCAGTATCGGCGTTGCGCTCTACCCGTCCCACGCGGACAACTTCACCGGCCTGTACAAGATCGCCGACCAGTCGCTCTACCGCGTCAAGGAGCTGGGCCGCTCGGGCGCACGCGTGCACGGCGACGATGGTGAACTGAGCGAGCAGGCCTGCCTGCAGCTCGACGTGCTGAAAGTACCGAGCGGGCTGGTCTAGCCCGCCCTGGCGAGATCCTGCAGGGCTCAGCCGATATAGCGACGCGGTACGCGCGCGGTGACCTTGGTCAGCAGCTCGTAGCCGATGGTTGCACAGGCCGCCGCCACCTCATCCACGGGCAGGCTGGCGCCCCACAGCTCCACCGGCGAATCGACATCGACCTCGGGCAGGTCGGTAATGTCCACTGCCAGCATGTCCATCGAAACGCGCCCAGCCAATGCCGCACGCTGCCCCTCTACCAGCACTGGCGTTCCGCTCGGTGCGTGACGCGGATACCCGTCGGCATAGCCACAACTGACCATGGCGATACGCGACGGGCGCTCGGCCACCCAGGTCGCGCCATAACCAACGCTCTCGCCCACCGCCACCTCGCGCACGGCGATGACTCGCGCCGCCAGGGTCATCGCCGGCTTCAGGCCCAGTTCATGCGCGCCAAGGTCGGCGAACGGCGTGGCGCCGTAGAGCATGATGCCGGGACGCAACCAGTCCATGTGCGCAGCGGGTATGGTGAGCACGGCCGCCGAGTTGGCCAGGGAACGGTGAACGAAATCGAGATCCAGCACATCGAGAAAGCGCTCGACCTGCAATTCGGTAAGAGGATGGCCGCGCTCGTCGGCGCAGGCGAAGTGGCTGATCAGATTGAGTTCAGCCACCTGCGCGGCCCCCTGGAGATGCGCATGCCACTGACGCAGGCTGGCGCTGTCGAAGCCCAGGCGATGCATGCCGGAATCCAGCTTGAGCCAGACGTTGAGCGGTCGCGACAACTCGCTGGCGAGCAAGGCTGCCGCCTGCTCTGCACTCTGCACGACCAGATCCAGACCCAGCTGCGCAGCGATGGCATACTCGCCAGCCTCGAAGCAGCCTTCGAGCAGCAGGATACGCGCCTCGCCGTGCATGGCGCGCACCTCCGCCGCCTCCTCCAGACAGGCCACAGCAAAACCGTCGGCTACCTCATGCAGGGCCGTGACCACCTCGCGCACACCATGCCCGTAGGCGTTGGCCTTGACCACGGCGAATGCCTGGCGCCCCGGCGCGCAGCGCTTGGCGACGGCGTAGTTGTGGGTGATGGCGCAGAGGTCGACGATGGCGGCAAGAGGGCGCATGGCAGAAGGCCTGAACGAAAAACGGGCGCCCATCTTAACCCCTGGACGCCCGTTTTCATTGATCTGTGCCACGCCATCGTTGCCGCGCCAGGCGCAGCAACGAGCTATTCGTCTTCGAACTGATAGCTGCCCGGTGCCAGGTTCTCGAAACGCGAGTACTTGCCGAGGAAGGCCAGGCGAGCGGTGCCCAGCGGACCATTACGCTGCTTGCCGATGATGATCTCGGCCACACCCTTGTACTCGGTCTCCGGGTGGTACACCTCGTCGCGATAGACGAACAGGATGATGTCGGCGTCCTGCTCGATCGCACCGGACTCACGCAAGTCGGAGTTGATCGGGCGCTTGTTGGGGCGCTGCTCCAGACCACGGTTGAGCTGCGACAGCGCGATCACCGGGCAGTTGAACTCCTTGGCCAATCCCTTGAGCGAGCGCGAAATTTCGGAAATCTCGTTGACCCGGCTGTCACCGCTGGAACCCGGAATCTGCATGAGTTGCAGGTAGTCGACCATGATCAGGCCGATCTCGCCATGCTCGCGGGCCAGGCGCCGCGTACGCGCACGCATTTCACTCGGGGAAATGCCGGCGGTATCGTCGATGAACAGCTTGCGATCGTTGAGCAGATTGACCGCGCTGGTCAGCCGCGGCCAGTCATCGTCGTCCAGCTGACCCGCCCGCACCTTGGTCTGGTCGATGCGCCCCAGCGAGGCAAGCATACGAATGACGATGGATTCCGAAGGCATCTCCAGCGAGTAGACGAGAATCGACTTGTCGCTGCGCATCAGGGCGTTTTCCACCAGGTTCATGGCGAAGGTGGTCTTACCCATCGACGGACGACCGGCAACGATGATCATGTCGGCCGGCTGCAAGCCGCTGGTCAGGTTGTCCAGATCGTCGAAACCGGTAGACAGACCGGTGATCGCATCGCCGTTGTTGAACAGCGTGTCGATCCGGTCGATGGCCTTGACCAGAATGTCGTTGATACCCACCGGCCCGCCGGTCTTGGGACGGTCTTCGGCAATCTGGAAAATCAGGCGCTCCGCTTCGTCGAGAATCTCCTCGCCCGTACGGCCCTCTGGTGCGTATGCACTGTCGGCAATCTCGTTGCTGATGCTGATCAGTTTGCGCAGGGTGGCACGCTCACGAATGATCTGCGCATACGCCTTGATGTTGGCCACCGACGGCGTGTTCTTGGCCAGTTCGGCGAGATAGGCCAGGCCACCGACCTGCGAAAGCTGTCCTTCCTTGTCCAGTTGCTCGGACAGGGTCACGACGTCGAACGGCGCGTTACGCTCCGCCAGCTTGAAGATGGCGCGGAAGATCAGGCGGTGATCGTGGCGATAGAAGTCGACATCGGACACACCATCAAGCACGCGCTCCCAGGCGTTGTTGTCCAGCATCAGGCCGCCCAGCACCGCCTGTTCGGCCTCGATGGAGTGCGGCGGCACTTTCAGGGCAGCGGTTTGCAGGTCGTATTGCTCGGGGATGGTGATGTCGTTCATGAGCTCGGGAAAATGCAGCGATGGAAAAACAAAGGGCACGGATCGCCGAGGCGATGCCGTGCCCGATTGTCAGCAGACCTGCAACGGAGTGCAAGCCCGCCTGGCGGCTACTACAAGAGTCGGTTCATGATCTGGCGAGCTGGAGCCCCGCTCTCAACGTAGCGGAGCCGACGCGCAGCAGATCAGGGGCGGCTCTTAGGCAGCGACCACGATCACCTTGACGGTGGCTTCGACGTCGGTGTGCAGGTGCAGTGCAACGTCGTATTCGCCGACCTGACGGATGGTACCGTTGGGCAGACGAACTTCGGCCTTGGCCACTTCAACGCCGGAGGCGGTCAGGGCGTCAGCGATATCGTGGGTACCGATCGAACCGAACAGCTTGCCTTCATCGCCAGCAGTGGCGGTGATGGTGACTTCCAGCTCAGCCAGTTGGGCAGCGCGGGATTCAGCGGAGGCTTTCTTCTCGGCAGCCAGCTTTTCCAGCTCGGCGCGGCGGGCTTCGAACGCAGCCACGTTTTCAGCGGTAGCAGCGGTGGCCTTGCCTTGCGGCAGCAGGAAGTTACGGCCGTAACCGGCTTTAACATTCACTTTGTCGCCCAGGTTGCCCAGGTTGGCGATTTTTTCCAGCAGGATGACTTCCATTTGGGTCTTACCTCTTAACTTTTAACCTTCACCGTTCGTGGAGTCGGTGCCGCTCTTGCGCACCAGGCGACCACGAAAATCAAACAGACTGTCGACGATGGCCAAGACCACCAGCAAGGGATAGATCAGGTGCATGACCAGCACCAGCGTCACGTACAGGCCGACCAGCCAGAAGCGGCCGAGCCCACCCTTCTCCACCAGGCCGTGCACCAGGGCGACCCCGGCGAACAGCAGCGGCACACTGCACAGCGGCGTCAGCATGGCCATTTCCGGCCCCAGACTCGGGCCGATCAGCATGCCCGCCAGCAGCATCAGCGTCTGCGGCAGAGGGAGTCTCAGGGCGCGAAACTCGCGACCGAAACCACCCGGGTTGTACAACGCTGCCTGCCAGTAACGCCCAAGGATCAGGCTCAGCAGGCTGAGAATCTGCAGCAAGGCCGCCAGCAATCCGGTCAGCACCGGTGCCATGAGGCCCTCCAGACGCGCGCGTTCGTCCACCGACATCTGTTGGTGAACGCCGTCGAGCATGGTCGGCAGGAGCTTCTGCAGCTCGCCGGCCATGGCCTCGATGGGTTCGCGGAAAGCCGCCCCGAGGATCAACCCATACACCAGGCCCAGCGCCACACTGCAAAGCAGTATGCGGTTCCACGACCAGCCAGCGCGCAAGAACAACGCCAGCCCCAGCGCACCACCCAGCACCAGCAAGGTGCGGGGTTCGCCGAAATACCACCAGACAAGCGCCGGTAGCATGGCCCATACCAGGATGCCCAGGGCATCACCGGTTCCGCGCCGCAGCAGCACCAGGCTACCGGCGGCGGCACTCAACCAGAACAACAGCGGCATCGCTGCCGATCCGACCACCACCAGGGTGGCCTGCATACGGCCGCGCATGATGTATTCAGCAAGGGCGCGCATGCGATCTATTCCTTAACTTTCGTCGACCTTCCGGTCTCAGCGGCCGTGGCTGTCGGTGTAGGGCAGCAGGGCCAGGAAGCGGGCGCGCTTGATAGCGGTGGCCAGCTGACGCTGATAACGGGCCTTGGTACCGGTGATACGGCTGGGAACGATCTTGCCGGTTTCCGAGATGTAGGCCTTCAGGGTGTTGAGATCTTTGAAATCGATCTCTTTCACGTCTTCAGCGGTGAAGCGGCAGAATTTACGACGACGGAAGAAACGTGCCATGTGATTGGCTCCTCAATAGATCCGTGGATTACTCGTCA
>Ga0209699_100428_pt1 | contig 23993 bp, 9 predicted proteins | sample SynthPrep_1_END__FD_187204 | JGI IMG/M metagenome (GOLD analysis project Ga0209699, IMG submission 187204) | Synthetic microbial communities from Ohio, USA - SynthPrep_1_END_DS7_MetaG (SPAdes) (version 2) | ecosystem: Engineered > Bioreactor > Aerobic > Activated sludge | place: USA: Ohio...
CAGGAAACGCAGCACCGCCCACAGCGTGAAATTCTCCGCCAGCCCCATGCCGCCGGTGCCCACCAGCGCCAGCACCAGGCAGAGCCGGTAGCTGCGGTAGCGCCACACCGGGTCATGCAGTGCCACCGCGGTGGCGGTGCCCAGCATGTAGCCGGCGTAGTTCAGCGTCGCCAGCCAGCCGCCGCCCGCCGCGTCCAGCCCGGTCTCCGCCAGCATCACCGGCAACAAGGGCGTATAGGCAAAGCGGGCGAGCCCGACGGTGAGAATGAGCGCCGACATGCCCGCGGCCATCACCTGCCAGGGAGTCAGCGTGTCTTGCGCCTGGGCAGCGGCCCGCGCGTCGGGGGAGGAGATCGTGTCGGCCATCGCGCCATTCTCCACGCCCCCTTGGCGTCATACCGTCGATGAATGGACAATGAATGTCGATGAAACGACAAGCCACCCCCCGCATCGCCACCGACTGGCAGACGCTGACCCTGCCGGACGACACCGGCCTGTCCTCGGCCATGCAGCTGCGCGTGCAGACCGTACCGCCGCGCCACTACTTCCCGGCGCACACCCATCCGTGGAATCAACTGGTCTATGCCAGCAGCGGCGTGCTGACGGTGACCGCCGCCGGCCACTGCTTCGTCATCGCGCCACGCCAGGCGGTATGGGTGCCCACCGGCGTGCCCCACCAGGTCGGCTCCCTGTACGGCGCCGAATACCGCAGCCTCTACGTCGCCGACGAGCCGCCACCGCAGGTGGCCGACAGCTGCACCGTGTTCATCGTCACCGCCTTCCTGCGCGCCCTCATCCTCGAAGCCTCCCGCCTCGGCGACAAGGACAAGGCCGGCAGCTACGGCGAGCACATCGACGCCCTCATCCTGGAACAACTGCGCCGCCTGCGCGCCCTGCCCGCCTCCCTCCCCTGGCCGCGCCACGCCTCCCTGCAAGGCCTGTGCGAAACCCTCTACGGCGACCCCGCCGACCCGCGCAGCCTGGACGACTGGGCCACCGCCCTCAACATCTCCGGCCGCACCCTCAGCCGCCGCTTCGAACGCGAAACCGGCCTCACCCTACGCGTCTGGCGCCAACGCCTGCGCCTGTTCAAGGCCATCGAACTGCTGGGCAGCGGCATGGCCGTAACCCGCGCCGCGCTGGAACTCGGGTATGCAACGCCCTCGGCGTTCATACACATGTTCAGGAGTGAAACCGGGATGAGCCCGCTGGCTTATCGGCAGGCGGTGTTGGCGGAGGGGTAGTGAGGAATGGAGAACATCTGCGAAGGTGGCTCTGGAATGGCTAGCCCGGCGTGCTAAACAGCCCTTTCGAAACCATGTTTCCCGAAACGCCTCGCCGTGACAGAGAAACCGGCCTGCAGCCTGGGCAAACGCGTTCTTATCGGGCACTCCTTCCAGAGATACTCGTCCGCGTACCAAAGGTACTCGAAATCAAATTCCTGATTTTCAGCTACCCAATACACGGATATTCGGACTGGGTGATCGAGGGAGAGACATCCCAATAGCCAAGCATGGGCTTTGAGAAGAGATCAACCGGCATATCTCATATCAACCGTTTCACGCCAACCAACACTTCGCCACCTAATCATTCTTTGAAAGATCTGACAAATACTCCGGCGGCACAGAATCAGTCAGCCATACGCCGTTTTCCGATAAAAAGAAGGGTATGCCTGCCCGGCTCATTTCACCTGATCGCACCTCAAGAATCACTGCGGCCCCTCGACGCTCGCCGACCCTCCTGGCAGTCTCCCTCTCCTGTGACAGATGCACATGCTGCCTGGCGCCCTTGATCAACCCCTCCCGCAAGATCGCCTCCAGGAACTTTCGCGCAGTCCCGTGAAATAACACCTCCGGCGGCGCTTTGGCCTGCAGGCCAAGATCAACAGGAACAGAGTGCCCTTGGTTAGCACGAATCCGCTGACCATCTGCACTAAGCTTGAACCGCTGCTTGTCACTGGCAGCGACAATTTCCTCAATCAATGACCGGTTCAGAGGCATGTGACCATATTCCGTGAGCCGAACAAGATCGTCGATCAATGCCCAGCCCTCGCCATCTAGGCAAAGACCTATCTCCTCCGGCTTGTGCCGAAGAAGCAAACTGAGAAACTTGCTCGCGGCAACTTTATCCACCGTCAAATCGAATCCATCCATAAAAAGTCGACATAATTAATTTTCTGGACTGCATTCTGAATCGCCCATGGCCGCCAAACCGGTTCTGTTCTTCAAAAAATTCGCTCTGCCTTCATCGTTGAAAGCTAGTTGGTGAAACACGGCTGCGCCTTCTTCGTTTCCTTCAACTCCTCCATGAAGCTTCATTGTGAGACATGAGTGTGTACAGGGAACCCACTGGCCGTTTAACGCAACAGAACGCCGACAACACTGCCAGCTCTCCGCAGCCGTTTGTACTGATTGGCGCTTCACGGGCAGATTCCATGTAGGCATGGGTCATTCAGAACTCACTACAGATGCCGGATATACGACTGCAGGTGATTTGCCTCGGAAAGTCAAAAGCACGATCTGTCTTGATTTACGGGGGAGTCCATATGTAACGAGTTAGACCTACTTTTCCCGACGGGCGATCGCACGATGTAACGCTGCTGCCTTCTCAGGAATTTCGTAAAGTTGCTCCAATACGTGCTCAACAATCTCTATTGCAAGTTTCAGTTCGTCGCCAGATGGACGGGCCAGTTCATGCACAGCTGAGTTACCAAGGTAACGGTGTTCGTGTAGCGTCTGCGCGCTTGGCTGCGTCAGGAGGCCCTTTTCCTGTAGTCCTGCAATGCGACCTTCAAGATTGTCTCGGCGAACAATTTTTGTACCACCACCCTTCGCTAGAATTTCGACCGGTCCATCAACAATGCCCTGTTGTGCGCATATACCCTCTACAAGTGCGCGAAGACCCGCGGCACAGAGCGTCGGACTGTCATTATTGAAGCAGTCGACCAGTTCGGTATATATCCGACGAAGGTTAGATGGAACATTGTGGTATGGCCGAGCACTGACCGCATCTTTGTTCCGTAGCGGATAGATACGCTCCGTGGTGCCGTCGTCGTCGAAATCTTGAGCTTCGGAGAACCAACTGAGATGCCGAAACGAAACCGTTTCACAACCTTGGCATTCAATCACTTGATATCTATCGCTCCAGTCAATGCTCCATCCTTCACGTGCATTGCTCTCTGCGCCAGTCTTGTCCAAAGAGACCATGACGCGATGGCGTGTCGCACCTTTGCACTCTATGCAATGGATTGAGACGATTTTGTCCTTCGTTGCATTTTCAGTGACGGTGGTTTTGACTTGCGACATGGCAGGAGACCTTGTGAGTTGAGTAGGTCTAACGTTTAGTCAAGGGGCGGGCTTTAGCCCGTCCCAGAGAGCGAAGCGAGCGATTTGAACCATTTGTTAGAGCTTCGCAGATGCAATGCCGTCTGCCATTCCTTGTAATTTACCTGCTAGAAATGAAAACGCTTTAATGACTTGATTCTTATATGTTCTTTTTGTGCCTATTGTTTTTGGTGCGTACCCAAGGACTGCACACGACCATTCTTTTAGTTCCACATCATAATCTTCATAGAATATTTTGTGAGCAATTTTATTTCGTATTTGATTTATTTTTTTTAAGTTCTGGTATTCGTTCCTAAGACACTGGCTATTTAAGGCTACAACCAACTCAAGTGTTTTCCCGTACATTAGCCTCATGCTTTCAATGCGCTTAATGTCCAAGCCGTGAGCCATAAGTATTTGATTAAGCATCTGCTCGAGAATCAAGTGCCCTTTGAGCAAAATCATCTCCATGTCGTCATATTTTTTTAATGTGACTGTTACGGCATGTTCAAGAACTGGGGCCGGGATCATTTGTGGGCTGCTCTAACGCCGAGCTTAACCCGCGACCGCGCCGGAGCGTAGCGGAGGCGTGGACGCCGGGTTGAAGCGATTGTTAGCTCTTGTCGTCACGGCTAATCATGAGTGATGTTGGCGCGAATACCTCGCAGAAAAGCTCCGCCCCCATTCGAATGGCTAACGCGGCTACGCTTGCAATAATCATGGCGCCGGTGATATTTACCGAGCCAAGGGCAGCAAGGATCGCTCCTGTTATGTACTTCTTGTCATATACAACAGACAAACCTTGTGTCCACGCTTGGTGAACGTGATGAGTAGGGTCGCAAAGCGACCTCCAGGCTATTCGCTTGATAGCTGCATGCGCTCGTTTTCCGAGCGCCTCACGCTGCTCTTCATTCGGTGGCGGAGGTGGTAGATGCTTTAGCTCTGGAGCGGGGAGCCGTCGCTCGTAGCTCGTTCTTACGTCTTTAAGAATGTCTAGCGATTGCTTTGGAATAGCCTGTCCAAGTATCAATGTCAGCTGCTCCTGGTCATTGCGTTGCACCAGCGCTATTGCCAAAGAATCGACTCGATCTAGGGTTGGTGGCGGCTCATTGTTCATGGCCAAACCAGCAAGTATGCATTCATCTTCTAGCCGCCCTAGAAGGCGCGCATGAAATTGCTTTCGCCTAGCCTCTGAAGAGATATTTGGGAGTCCTTGGACGGCCTCTTGAATCAAGGCCTTTGCAATATCAAAGCGTTGCTCTCGTAGATTGCATACGGCCAAAAGAGCTGTTGCTTCTACGTAGATCCTTGTTCCTTTCGAAACTAATTGACGTGTTCCCTCGAAGCCCGCTTTTGCATAGGCAATACTTCCTGCCTCAATGGCTGTTTCATAGAGCCAGTTTTTCGCCTGAAGGAGTCGCATCCTGTGGCCGGTAGGCGACAGGAGTTCTTTAATCTCTGCTGCCAGAAGTTGCGCCTGACGTAAGTTCCCAGCCGGAACGCAATCCCGCAATGCGGGCTCCAAAGTAGCTAACCTTTGCTTCTGCGATTTCGTGAGGGGTGGAGGATTGGACATTAAGAGCTAACGTCTGGTTAAGGGGCCGGCTTTAGCCGGTCCCGAGTGAGCGAAGCGAACGGCTTGAACCATTTGCTAGGGGAAGATCATACGGGCAAGCTGTTTGTAAGGCTCAATTCCTTTCACCATAGAGTCAATCTCACTCTCAATGTATGTGTAAAGAGCGCCTCCACGTTCAGCGACGATTGTAGGTGCATTGCCTCTGCCTTTGGCATGCTTGTACAGAGTAATTACAGCGCAACGCTCAAAGCGATAAAAACTCGAAACGGGGGTTTCATCATGAATCCATACACTAAAATCCAGTGTTGGATTTGTTACAGATGCAAATAGCGCTTTATATTCTGTGATGGCTTGCCTTATCCTGCTTTCCATCGTAGTCGCATCATTGGCGTTAAAGCGCTTTGCAAGGTCCTTCATGATTTCCTGGTTGTCTGGGTCGGGAACAACTAGCCTAATTCGACAATTCTTCTTTGATGCTAAGAATTTTAAATCCTCCTCAAATGTGGCTCGCCACGTATTCGCATAGCAAACGAAAATATCAAGCCGTTCGGAAGATCTAATTATTTTTGAAAAGTCAGGGCCGCGTACTGGATTTAGAGAGACGCCGGTAACTCCAACTGTGCGCAGGTCTTCCGCTAAGCCTGTTTTAGCCAATAGCTCATCAAGGAAAGATCTCTTTGAGAAAAGTTCCCAGAGCATTGCGATAGAAACGGACGCTATTAATAGTGCTCCGAAATTTGAAATGACAGACTTTGCCCACAAGTATCCCTCTGCAAGAATAGTCCTCTCCCCTGCGATCAGAAGCAATATTCCTACAATGAAAATTATTGCGGACGCAATGTAGGTTCGCAGATTTGTGATTTGTTTTAATTGGTTTTTCAAAGCCTTAGCATCCTTTTCCCCTAACGTAAAGGTGAGGGGCACCAAAAATGCGCAGCGTTTTTGGCGCCCCTCTCAACCGTCATGTTGGGCATGGCGTTAGGAAAGACCAACACCTTGCTGCCTCATTACCCGCGCCAAGCTAAGCATTTTTCTGAACTCCGTTTGGTAAGTCTTTGGGACGCCTATTTCAAGGCAAAACGACTCAGGATCGAAACTCTCAAGCGCGACCGCATTTTTTAAGACCTGAAAGTGAAACATGGCAATCTTTTGGTTACCAAGCGCGGCGTCACGAACTGCTTTTCTGATTTCTTCGATCACGGTTGGAAGACCTCCTCTTGAAATACCCAATGTGTTTTAGCCTGCAGATCTGCGGGCTCGTTTTAAATGCTGCGGTATATCCAGCCAGACTACGCAACCATAATAAATTGATAACATTAGATTTTATAAAAATATTTGGTTATGACCCCCGACAAACTCCGCTAACCTTGAAGCGAACCACCTACTCCACCGTTGTCGGCGATCCGACTGCTCGGCTAGGTCCTGAAACACATTCGATATAAGCACTACCGTTCACGGACCGAACAGCAGCAATGCCTATATCCGGTTCCCTTGCGTGCACCGTTCAGGCCCTTCGCCATTTTCGAACCTCCCTCCGTAGCGCAATACACGGCAAGTTCTGCTCACTCTTTGCATAGACGCAGCAAATGATCCGCGCATTGATTCTGACGCCAAAGGCATTTCTCACAATGATGAATAAGTCACACATCGCGCCCTGGAGGCACGGCAGCACTACGTTTGCATGACGGCAAGCGAGCTTGATTAGTGAGGAAGGCTTCGGGAAGCACCGCGGCGGCTCGTATCTGCCGCAGTGCCTTCCCCATTCCACAGCGAACGCGCGGAATGGCGAGGAAGTGCCAGCCCGCCGCATGAAGCGGGCCGGAGGCGAGCAGGCATTGCGCCGCTCGCAAAAAAAGGGCGCGTCTGGCGACGCGCCCCGTTGTCGCTCAGGTGGTGATCAGTGCTCTTCGCTGCCGCCAACCACGCGGTAGATCGCAGCGCCGAGTACGGCGCCGACGATGGGGGCTACCCAGAACAGCCACAGTTGCGCCACGGCCCAGTCGCCGACGTAGAGGGCGACTGCGGTGCTGCGGGCGGGGTTCACCGAGGTGTTGGTGACCGGGATGCTGATGAGGTGGATGAGCGTGAGGCAGAGGCCGATGGCGATGGGGGCGAAGCCGGCGGGGGCACGGCGGTCGGTGGCGCCGAGGATGACGATGAGGAAGAGCGCGGTGAGCACGACTTCCGCGATGAGCGCGGCTTGCAGGCTGTAGCCGCCGGGGGAGTGGTCGCCGAAGCCGTTGGAGGCGAAGCCGGCGGTGACGTCGAAGCCGGCTTTGCCGCTGGCGATGAGGTAGAGCACGCCGCCGGCGGCGAGGCCGCCGAGGACCTGGGCGGCGATGTGGGGCAGCAGGCCGGTGGCGGGGAAGCGGCCGGCGGCCCACAGGCCGATGGAGACGGCGGGATTGAAGTGGCCGCCGGAGATGTGGCCGACGGCGTAGGCCATGGTGAGCACGGTGAGGCCGAAGGCGAGTGAGACGCCGACGAAGCCGATGCCGAGTTCGGGGAAGCCTGCCGCCAGGACCGCGCTGCCGCAGCCGCCGAAGACCAGCCAGAAGGTGCCGATGAATTCGGCGCCGATTTTGTTCATGGGTGTTACCTCTCTATGGAAGTGAAGAAGCGGCCCGGCGTCGCGCCGTAGCCATTCGATGCGGCCTCGCAGGGGCTCGTCGGAGCGTACGAAGCGCAGGGAGGGAGAGGCCGGCGCTACGCGGTGGCGGCGCCGGCCTGGAAAGGAATTCCTCGGTCTGGGGCGTGCCAGAGACAGGCAGGCGTACCGAATACTTTGCAGTCGGGGCGCGGCGGCTGCAGCAAGCCGAGCTGCGGGCCGGGCAGCGGGAGCACGCGGGAACCTGCCTGCTATCAACCCTGCAATCAGATGACGGAGGCCGTTCGATCTGAGTCTGTCGAAAAGCGTCGCGGGCGCGGGCTTCGACAGGCTCAGCCCGAACGGCTGTTGGGTGCTCAGTTGCCGGTTTGATAGTGCAAGTAATGCAAGGCGCAAGCGGCAGGCCGTTGCGCCAGCGCTTGCTCCGGCTCTCGGTTCGAGTGCGGAAGCGGTGGCGGCGAAATACGGGCGACGAGCGCCCTTACCACCCTTGCGATCCCAGTTCGTGCTCTCCGCGCCCTCACTTGCGATGCTCGAAGCTCCTGTATCCGAAGCTCTGACGCCCACGCCTCGGGTACTTGAGCCTCGGGTACTTGAGCCTCGGGTACTTGAGCCTCGGGTACTTGAGCCTCGGGTGCTTGAGCCTCGGGTGCTTGAGCCTCGGGTGCTTGAGCCTCCGGTGCTTGAGCCGCCAGTGCTTGAAGCTCCGAAGCCCGAGCCTTCAGCGCCGCAACCTCCAGCACCAGCAGCGCGCCCCCACCTCCCGACACCCCGGCCGCGGGCCAGCAGGCTGACCCACGGCGAGGCACCAAACAGCGCCAGCACGCTCACCGCCCCGCTCCCGGATCAGAACGTGGCGAGCACGTTCAGGAACCAGCCGCGGCTGTCGTAGGACAGGTCGGTGAGGTCGTCGGAGTAGTCGGTGAAGTTGTAGCCCACGCCCATCTTCACGTGCTGGCCGACGTGGCGGTAGATGGCGACCAGGGCGCCGGCGCGGGCGTCCTTGGCTTCCTGGGCGCGCAGGTTGCGCCATTCCACCAGGGCATCCCATTCGCGCACGAAGTGCCAGTCGGCGCGCAGCACGACGAGGTCGGCGCGGCTCTTGAACCACTCGCTGTCCGGGTTGGTGAATTTCAGCTCACCGATGCGCAGGCCGTACTTGGCGCCCAGCGACAGCCAGGGGTAGGCATCCCAGATGGTGTCGATCGAGAACACCTGGCTGCGCTGAGCGTAGTCGGCGGACTGGCCGCTGGCGGAGAGCTGACCGGAGGACGGTACGTTGTGATAGTTGGTGTACTTGAACAGCGTGTTCCAGCGGTCGTTGTCTATGGGCCGGTAGGCGGCGCCGAGCACGAACTCGTGGAAGTCGCCGTCCCAGTAGCTGCCGCCGCTGTTGCTGCTGCGCGAGACGTTGAACTTGCCGATGAGGCGCCAGGACGGGTCGGCCTGGTAGCCGAGGGAGTTCTTCATCAGCCAGGTGCGGCCGGTGCCCGAATCCGATTCGTCGCGGCGGAACTCCAGGCTGCCGGCGTAGCGCGTCTTGTCCTTCTTGTAGCCGACGGCGAAGCCGACCGCGTTGCGCTTGTAGTCGCCGCCCAGCGGGTCGCTGATGCGGCCGGTTTCGGCCTTCACGCCCATGGTCCAGTCGTCGAAGGGGGCGAGGTCCACCCCGAAGGCGTGGGTGAGGCCTTGCGGGCCGGCGCCGTGGGTGAGGCGGTTCTCGCCGAATACGCGGGCGGTTTCGCTGACGCGGTAGTCGGCGCCGCTCACCCAGGTGCCGTGGCGGCCGCGCCAGGCGTATTCCGGGTCTTCGGTTTCGATGACGTAGTTGAGGTAGACGTTGCTGCGGTCGCTGATGCGGTATTCGCCGCCCACCAGGCCGCCGGGGCCGCCGTTGCCGCCGGAGGCTTCGGCCTTGATCCGCAGGCGGTCGGTGACCTGCATGCTGCCGCCGGCGCCGACGCGGTTGTTGTCGTCGCGCTCTTCGGTGCGTTCGGCGGTGCCTTGCACATAGCCGTACACCGTCCAGTCGTCGGCGCCGCCTTCTTCCTTCTGCGGCTGGTAGTCGGCGCGCAGGATGACGTCGGTGCGGCGGCCCTGCTGCGCCAGCGTGGGGCTGGCGATGAGGCCGGGGGCGGTGTTGCGGCGTTCGTCCTGGCGCACGCCGGCGGACAGCGCCCATTCCTCGTCGAGTTGGTGGCGCAGGCCGGCTTCGATGTTGCTGCGGTCCTGGATGTCGCCGTCGCGCACGTCGGCCTTGAGGGTGACGCGATCACGTTCGGTGACGTCCACCTCGGCGCGGGCACCGCTCTGGGTCACCGCCTCGCCGGCGATGGAGATCTGGCCGGGGCCGCTGTAGCCGGCCTCGCGGTCCTGCCAGTAGGCGGAGACGCTGCCGCGGGTGCTGTCGGTGACTTCGGCCAGGTCCACCGTGGCCTCGATGCGCTTGGCGCTGGCGCTGCGGCCGTCGGTGGAGGTTTCGTTGAAGCCGTAGCCGCCATCCACCGAGCTGACCAGCGAATCGCCGGCGCCGCTGGAGCGGGCGAACTCGGCATGCACCGAGGTGCCGGGGGCGACGCGCACCAGCACGTCGGCGCCCTTCAGCGTCTGCCGGCTGGCGTCTTCGCCCTGGCGGAAGCCGGTGAGGCCGAGGCGCAGGTAGTCGTTCACCCAGTGGGTGGCGCGCAGGCCGGTGGCGAAGCTGTCCACCTTGTCCAGGCCGGGCACGTACTCGTAGCTGGTGACGAGGTAGAGCGGGTTGCCGGACAGGGTGGAGGTGTAGACCAGGCCGGCGCCGCTGGCGGTGGAGGGCAGCGGCGAGTTGAGGATGACGCGGCCCTGCAGGTAGTTCACATCGTAGTCCAGGCCGGGGGTGAGCAGGCGGCGCTCCACCACCAGGCCGGAATCCTTGTCGCGCACTTCCACCCACACCCGCTCGGAGCCCTGGGTGATGTCCTGGTGGCGCAGGTAGTAGAGCGAGCCGCCGGTGCCGCGGAACTCTTGCCGCGCCGGCAGGGTGCCGGGGTCGGCGGCGAAGGCTTCGGCCACGGTGCGGCGTTCGCCGAAGGAGGTGGCTTCGTCCGAGGCGTAGCGGCCCTTGGCGCCGTATAGGCCGCGGGAGTACTGCACAAGCTCGCTGCCGGTCCAGCCGGTCTGGAAGTTACCCCACATGACGTGGGAATCGCCCTTCTCCAGGCGGACGTAGAACTTGCCCTGGGTGGGGGCGTCGTCCACCGTGCTGCTGTCGTCGCCATAGACCGGGTAGTAGGCGTCCGGGTCGATGTTGCGCAGCAGGTAGCGCGGGTCCTTGGAGGAGAAGTTGCTGAACAGGTCGTCCAGCGGTTGCTCGCGGGTGTCGGCGGCGGCGGTGAGCAGCCAGTCGCCCTTCACCTTGCCCTTGAGGTAGAAGGCGGTGCGGCCGTCGATGTAGGTCTCGTTCTTGTAGTGGTCGCTGTCGCCGGTGACCAGCTCGGCGCGGTCGCGCTTGCTGGTGGAATTGCGGCCCACGGTGAGGTCGGCCACCGCGATGTAGAACCAGTCGCTGTCGGGGATGGAGACGTTGCGCCGGTACTGCGCCATGCGGCCGTCGGCGGCTTCCACCGCGATGTCCACCGCATGCGGGCCGGCGGGCAGGATCTGGCGCAGCACGAAGCGGCCCTGCGCATCCACCGGCACCGCCATGCCCAGCGCCTGCACCTTGCGGCCGGCGGCGACGTTGCGGCCGCTGACGGTGATGGTGCCGCCCTGAACCGGGATGTTGCTGAGCGCCAGCGCGTTCTCGCCCCAGCCGGTAAGCGCTTCGCGCGCCGGCGTGTCGCGGTCGGCCAGCGGCCGCGGGCGGGCGGCGACGGACAAGGTCTTCACCGCGGTTTCGTCGAAGCGGCCCTTGCTGTCATACACCCGCAGCACGTATTGGTAGTCGCCCTGGCGCAGGTCGCTGTCGGGGAAGGCGCCGCCATTGGCCTGCTCGGCCGGCACCGTCCATGCCACCGGCCGCTCCCAGTTCATCGGCAGCACCGCCAGCGGTTTGGCGGCGGGGGATTCGCCGGCGCGGAAGAGGCGGATTTCGGCCTTGTCCACCCAGGCCAGGTAGTTGCTGTAGCCGCGGAAATGCACCGCGCCGCCGCGCAGGGCGACGTCTTCCTCCGCCCAGGCGTTGAGCGCCGGGCGCACCGCCAGGTCGTCGTACTTCACCTGGATGTCGGCCTTCTCCAGCGCCACGTCGGCGCAGCGCTGGCGGTCGGCTTCGTTCACCGGCGCCGTGTCCAGCGGCTCGCCGTCCACGGTGACGCGGAAGGGCAGATCGGCCTCGCCGAGCGCGCCGCAGGCTTGCGGGTCGGCGGGCGCGGGCGGCGGCTGCACCGCCACCACGTCTTCGTACCAGGCGGAGATTTCCACCCGGCGGTTCTTCGCCATGCCTTCCGCCGTGTCGTTGCTCGCCACCGGCCGCAGCGGGCCGTGGCCGGACAGGCTGACCGCCTCGGCGGCCAGGCCCAGGCGTTCGCGCAGGTACTGGGCAACGGCCAGCGCGCGCGCTTCCGACAAGCCCTGGTTGTCGCCGAAGCGGGCGCGGGCTCGGGCCGACAAGCGCTGGCTATCGGTGTGGCCGGATACCGCCAGACGCACGCCGCGCTTGCCGCGCAGCTCCGCCACCAGGGCATCGAGCTGCGCGGTAGCGGCCGGCGTGAGGTCGGCATAGCCGGAGGCGAACTGAGCGCGGCCGCCCTCGTCGCTCAGCTGGCGGTTCACCGTGGCCGCCTGTTGTGGCGGCGGGGTGGTACGCATCGCCTGCAGCTCTTCCCGGCTCACGCCGGAGGGCAGCGGCCACAGCGTGGCCTGCCACTCGCCCGGCGACGGCACCGGATGGACTTCGACGCGGGCGTTGTCGATGCGCTTGCCATCGATCTCACCCTCCTCCGCCTGCGCGCCCGCCGGGAACAGCGCGGCCAGCGCGGTCAGCGTGGCGATGAAGGACAGCTTCCGCTTCATGGCCGGATGCCTGCGTTGCGCGCTCATTGCTGCTCTCCCTGCGCGCCAGCGGCGGCGCCGATGATTTCCGTTTCCACCACCAGTGGCGGTCTGTCGCCCTCCCCGTTGTTGCCGTCGCCGGCAGCCTGGTAGAAGTCCTTGAGTCGTGCCGCGAGCGCGGCGAGGCGGTCCTTGGCCTGGGCGGCGTCGGCGGCGCCGCGGTATGCGAAGCGCACCACCGCCGGCCGTTCGGCCAGTTGCGGCACCAGCGCGGCCAGGCGTGCATCCCATTCGGGTGCCAGCGCGTCGCCGGCGAAGGCGCGGCCATCCACTTCGATGCGGAACACCTTGTGCACCGTGGCGCCGAAGTTGAGCTTCACCATCTTCCCGCGGGTGGTGCGCACGTCACGCGGGTTCTCGGTGGTGATGCGGTAGCCCGATGGCAGGGTGCGTTCGTCCAGCTTCATGACGAAGTTGCTGCCACGGTCCTGCTGCGGGATGTCGGCGCAGGTGACGTGGAAGCGGCCTTCGGCGTCGGTGGTGACGAGCAGGCCGCGGGCGGTGGCCACCCGCACGTTGGGAATGCCCGGCTCGCCGTCGTCCTGGTAGCCGTTGGCGTTCTTGTCGTCGAACACCTTGCCGATGATGTCGGAGCAGTCGAACAGGGGATCGGGGATCACCCGCACCACCGCGGAGCCGATGTTGGAGATGCGCTCGCCGGCGAGGCTGTTGTAGGCCCAGGCGAGGTTGGTGTACTCGCCCTCGCCCACGCCGGCGCCGACCACCAGCACCAGGCGCACCGTCTTGGTTTCGCCGGCGGCGAAGGTCTGGCCGGCCCAGTTGAGGCTGCGGCCATTGGCGGCCGGCTCGGTGGGCACGAACACCGTGCTGCTGCCGTGGCGGATGCTGGCGCTGCCGCTGCGGAACTTGAAGCCGGCCGGCACCTGGTCGATCAGATCGACGTTGGCGATGGTGGCCGACAGCGTGTTGGTGGCGGTGACGGTGTAGGGCACCAGGCCACCCTTGGAGACGCTCACCAGCGGCGAGGTCTTGGTGATGCGGATGGCGCCGCCGAGGATGGGATCGACCGGGATGTGGTTGTTCACCACGTCGGCCGAAACGCCCGCCGTCAGCACGAAGCTGAGGTAGTACTGGGTGGTGTTGGCTGTGGCGCTGATGGCGCTCTCGCAAGCCAGCGGGTCGTGCTGCGGCGTGGCCGCCGACGGCGCGTCGGTGGTCTGCTGCACCAGCGCGGGCGAGGGCGTGCTGCCCACCACCGGGGTGTTGGTGCAGGCCGGCAGGATGTCCGACTCCCCCGGCATGTAGCCGGCCGGCGCGGTCACCGTCAGCCGGTAGGTGCCGGCGGGCGCGGTCGGCAACAGCAGGAACTGGTACAGGCCGTCGCTGCCGGTGGTCTGGCTGCCGGCGCCGCCCAGCACATGGCTGGCGGCGTCGAAGCCGGCCGGCCCGGTGAGGGTGACGACCGCGCCGCGGACCGGCTGGCGCGTCACCGCGTCATACACCACGCCCTGCGGGTCCAGCGGCAGGCTCTGCTCCACCGTGTTGGTGCCGGAGGCCAGGGTGAGGCCTTGCAGCGAACCATCGGCATTGCTGGCGCCGGCCGGGTTGGCGGCCTGGTCCTGCGTGCCGTTGCTGAAGGGCAGGCCCTGTTCGTTCGGTACCGCGCGGCCCAGCGCCATGCCGGTGCTGGCTTCGCGGAAGCGGACCTGGTAGCCCGGCCCCGGCGCCAGGCCGGTGAAGCTGTAGCTGCCATCCACGCCGGAGGTGGTGGTGGCGATCTGCACGCCGTCCAGCAGCAGTTCGACCAGCCAGCCTTCGACGCGCGGTTCGCCCGCATCCAGGCGGCGGTCGTGGTTGAGGTCGCGCCACACCGTGCCGGACACGCTGGCGGCTTCGGCGATGGCGGTGGGGTCGGTGGCGGTGTTGTTGCTCTCGTAGCCGGCCGGCTCGCCACCGCCGGAAACGGTAGCGGTGTTGACCAGCACCTGGCCGGCGAGGCCGGCGGCCACCGCGACGCGCAGCACGATGGGCGTGCCGCTGCCGCCGGCGGCGACCACTTCCTCGGTGGTGCAGCTCACCGTCTGGCCGGCGGCGCTGCAGTTCCACACGCCGCCGCTGGGCAGCAGCGCCGGGGTGATGCCGGCAGGCAAGGTATCCAACACGGTGATGGTGCCGCTGCTGGGCTGGCTGCCGACGTTGCTCACCGTCAGCGTGTAGTAGCCGGTGCTGCCGCCAGCAGCCAGGCTGGCCGGTGTGTGGGTCTTGGAGATCGCCAGGTCGGTCGCCGCGCCCGGCACTTCGGGGAACAGGTTGTCGCCGGACACGGTGGTGCTGCCGGTGAGGGCGATGCCGGTAATGCGGCTGGTGACGCCACCCACCGGATCATTCACCGCGCTGCCGCCAGCGCTGCCCGCCACCGGCGTGCCGTTGCTGGTGTTGGCCGGCTGCTGCGGCTGATCCAGGGTGTAAGTGCCTTCCGGCAGGCCGGTGAATTCGAAGCTGCCATCGGCCAGCGTGGTGGTGCTGCGGCTCACCGGGTTGCCGTTGACGTCGGTGCCGGTGAGGTTGATGAGCTGGCCGGCGATGCCGTGGTCGTTGCCGTCGGCCTGGCCGTTGTTGTTGTAGTCCAAGAAGACGCGGCCGCGGATGGTGCGTCCGTTGGGCAGCTCGGCGAAGTTGTTGGCGCTGGACACGGTGCCCGGCGGCAGCACGATGTTGCTGATGGCACTGGGGGCAACCGCCGGCGTGGTCGCGGTGCCGGCCGTGCCGCCATTGCCCACCGCGCCCGGCACGGTGAGGCCGTTGGCAGTGTCGGCGGGCTGGGCCGGCTGGGTCACGGTATAGGTGCCGGGCGCCAGGCCGGTGAAGGCGTAGTTGCCGTTGGCATCGGTGACGGTGCTCAGGTTCACCGGCTGGCCGTTGTTGTCGGTGCCGGTGAGCTGGATGGTCTGGCCGGCAATGCCAGCGTCGCCGCCGTTCTGCGTGCCGTTGTTGTTCTGGTCCAGGAACACCGTGCCGGAGAGGGTGGAAGTCTGCACCTCGGCGAAGTTGTTGCCCGGCGAACCGGCCACGCTGCCGCCGCTGCTGGCGAGCTGGATGTTGGCGATGGCGCTGGTCGGCACGCTGACCGCGGTCGCCGTGCCCGGCGTGCCGCCTCCGCCGCCGGAAACGCTGCCGGCGGTGGTGATGCCGTTCAGCGTGCCGGCCGGCTGGGTCGGCTGGGTGAGGGTGTAGCTGCCGGCGTTGAGGCCGGTGAAGGCGTAGTTGCCGAGCGCATCGGTGACCACGCTGCGGCTGACGCTGGCGCCGCCCACGGTCTCGACGCCGGTGAGCTGGATGAGGACGCCGGCGAGCGGCGCGTCATTGCTGCCATAGACGCCATCCGGCACCACGTCCTTGTCCAGGAACACGCGGCCGGAGATGTAGCCCAGCGGGCTGATTTCCAGCACCGCGCTGGCCGGGTCGACGTTGTCGCCGAAGTCGGTGTGCAGCGCGCTGGCCGGGATGTAGTTGGTATAGCTACCCTCCACCGTGCCGGTGACGTTCACGCTGATGCGGCAGCCGCCCGCCGGAACCTTGGCGCCGGAGGCGTAGCGCACCGTGCCGCTGCCGGCGGTGGCGGTGACCGTGCCCGGGCAGGTGGTGGCCAGGCCGTTGGGGCTGGCGATGACGAGCGCGCCCGGCGCCGTCGGCAGCACGTCCTCGAAGGCGGCGGCCAGGGTCATCTCGCTGCTGTTGGTGTTGCCGAGCACGATGGTCAGCGTGGAGCTGCCGCCGGCCGGGATGGACACCGGGCTGAACTGCTTGGCCACGGTGGGCGGCGCCGACACCACCACCTGGGCGGTGGCCGGCTCGCTGTTGCGCACGCCTTCCACCGTTTCCAGCGCATTGGCCGGGATGGTGTTCACATAGGTGCCGGCAACGTTGCTCACCGTATCCACCTGCACCTGGCAGCTGCCGCCCGCCGGCAGCGTGGCGCCGGCCAGCTGCACGCTGGTGGCGGAGCTGGGCGCGGTCACCGTGCCGCCGCAGGTGGTGGTGGCGTTGGGGGTGAGCGCCACGCTCAGGCCGCTGGGCAGGGTGTCGGTCAGCGAGGCGCCGGTGAGCGCCACCGTGTTCGGGTTGCTGAAGGTGATGGTGAGGCGGCTGTTCTGGCCCGGCAGCACCGTGGTCGGGTTGAAGGCCTTGGCGATGCCCACCGCGCTGCGCACCTGCAGGGTGGCGCTGGCGCCCGGCGGCGGGTTGCTCACCGAACCGCCGCCGCTGTTGGCGGTGACTTCACCGCCGGCGATGACGTTGGTGTAGCTGCCCTCGGCGCTGGCGATCACGTCCACCTCCGCCACGCAGGTGCTGCTCACGCCGCCGCTGGCGGCCGCCAGCGAGGCGCCGGCCACCACCACCTGGTTGTTGCCCGGCGTGCTCAGGTTACCGCCCGGGCAGGTGATGACCGGGTTGGCGCCGGCCGGCACCGTCATGCCGGCGGGCAGGCTGTCTATCACCGCCAGGTCGGTCAGCGGCAGCGACAGCGGGTTGATGAAGCGCAGCGTGAGGCGGGCGCGCTCGCCCGGCAGCACGGTGGCCGGCGAGAAGGACTTCTCCACGCCGATGCGGCCCAGCGTCGCCAGGCTGGCGATGGCGCTGTCGGTATTGCTCACGCCCTGGGCGGTCTTCACCGCGCCCACCGGAATGGTGTTCTGGATGGTGCCGACGGTGAGCGTGGTCACGTCCACCGCGACGGTACAACTGGCGTTGCTGCCGCCGGCCAGCGAGGCATCGGCCAGGCTTAGCGAGGTGGCGTTGCCGCTGGCGCTGACCACGCCGCCCGCGCAGCTGGTAGTGGCATTCGGCACCGAGGCGATGCGCAGCCCGGTGAGGTTGCCGCCGGCCAGGCCGGTGTCGGTGAAGTGGTCGGCCAGCGACAGGCCGGAGAGATCCAGCCCGCCGTTGTTCAGCAGGGTGATGACCAGACGGCTGGTTTCACCCGGCGCCTGGATGGTGTTCGGGGTGATGGTCTTGGTGACCACCACGCTGCCGGCGGCCGAATTCAGCGTGGCGCTGAAAGGCGCGGTGTTGGCGACGCCGCCGTCGGCGCTGAGCTGGCCGATGGAAATGGTGTTCACCCACGGCCCGGTGCCGCTGCTCTGCACATCGAACACCAGCTCGCACTCGCTGCTCGGCGGCAGGGTGGCGCCGCCCAGGTGCAGCGAACCGGCGCCCGCCGTGGCGGTGATGGCCACCGGCCCGGCGCAGGTGCTGTAGGCGTTGGGCGCCGCGGCCAGCGTCAGGCCCGGCGGCAGGTTGTCGGTGAGGCTGACGTTGTACAGCGTGCCGGTGGTTTCGGTGTTGCGCAGGCGGATGGAGACGCGCGACTGGCCGCCCGGCTGCACCGTGGTCGGCGAGAAGCTCTTGCTGCCCGACAGCGCCGAGCGGAATTCAATGGTGGCGGTGGCCGGCAGCGCATAAGTGGTGCTGACGGTGTTGCCGTCGGCCAGCTGCTGCGTTGCCGCCAGCGTGTTGGCCAGAATGGTGTTGGTGTAGTTGCCGGCGGCGCCGGTGACATTCACCTGCACCGTGCAGCTGCCGGCGGTGCCGGTGCCGTTGCTGGCGCGCGCCGGTACGGTGGCGCTCGCCAGGGAAACCAGATCCACGCCCGGCGTGGCGGTCACGTTGCCGCCGGCGCAGGTGGTGGCGGCGCTGGCCGGGTTGGCGACCAGCATGCCGGCCGGCAGCGCATCGCTGATCTGTACGTTGGTGAGCGGATTGTGGGTGTTGTTGCTCAGCGTGATGGTGAGCCGCGACACCCCGCCTTCCGGCAGGCTGGTGAGGGAGAAGGCCTTTGCCACGCCGGCGGCGTGGTTCACCGTCAGCGTCACCTGGTTGGAGGCGGCCGGGTTGCACACCGTGCCGGCGCCGTTGTTATCGGCGACGCTGCAGGCGGGCAGCACGTTGGCGCGGGTCTGGCCAACGGCGGTACCGAACTCCACCTCGGCGGCGAAGGACACGGTACATACCGCCGGGTTGCCGTTGCTGCCGGCGTTCATGTCGAACACGAACACCGGGTTGGCGGTGTCGCTGTAGTCGTGCGCCAGGGTGCCGGCGCAACCGGTGCCGCTCATGCTGGGCGCCGGGGTGGACACCACCCGCACATTGCCTGGCAGCGGGTCGGCCAGGCGCACCGCGCTCAGCGCGCCGCCGGAGAAGTTGCCGACCTCCACCGTGTAGTAAACCAGGCCGCCCGCCGCCGGGTTGCTGGGCGACTGCGTCTTGTTCAGTTCCAGCATGCCGTGCACCGTCAGCGCGGCGCTGGCCGGCCGGCTGGTGACCGAGCGGCTGTTGCTGACCGCGCCGGCGGCGATGGTGTCGTTGAACACCTTGGAAACGCCGGCCGCATCCAGCGTGGCGGTGTAGGCCACGGTGACGGTGCAGCTGGCGTTGGCCGCGATCGAGGCGCCGGAGAGCTGCACGCCGCTGCCGCCGCCGACCACGCTGGCGCTACCGGAGGTGCAGGTGGTGCTGGCGCCGGTGGCGTTCAGCGTGCCGCCGCTGCCGCCGGCCGGCTCGCCAATGGGATCGTCGGTGAAACCGATGCCGCTGACCGGCACCGAGCCGTCGTTATGGACGGTGATGACCAGGCTGCCGGACTGGCCGGAGCGCATCGGGTTGGGCGAGAAGGCCTTGGTTACCCGCAGCGGCGACACGATGGTGAGATCGTCCGACGAGCTGGAGGCGGTGAGGCCGCGGCTGTTGCCGACGTTGGCGCCGTTCATGGTCTGGGTGACGGTGCGCGAGCCATTGGCGCCGGCATCGGTACCGACCACGCTGACCACCAGGTCGCAATAGCCGCTGGGGCCTATGGTGCCGCCGCTGGCGCTCAAGGCGCCGGTAGCGCCGGCCGCCGGCGTGAAGGTGCCGCTGGCGGCGCCGGTGCCGGTGCAGCTGAGCGAGGCATTCGGCGTGGCCGCCACTTCCACGCCGGCGGGCAGCGTGAAGGCGGTGGTGGTGAGCGGGATGTCGGCGTTGCTATTGGGGTTGGTGATGCGGATGCGCAGCGTCGAGGTCTGGTCGTACTGGATCACCGAGTCCGGCGTGAACAGCACGCTGGTGGTCGGGTTGGACAGCGGCAGCACGGTGAAGCTCTGCTGCGCCGGCGAGGTGTTCTGCACCGCCGCGCCGTCGTTGCCGGTCACCCCGCCGACGCCGATGGTGTTAACCCGCTCGCCGGTGGCGGTGGCGTTCACCTCGACGACGATGGAGCAACTGCCGCTGACGCTGGCGCTGGGTGCGATCGGAATGGTGCCGCCGGCGAGCGACAGCAGGCTGCTGCCGGGCGTAGCGGTGAGCGTGCCGCCGCATGCATTGGAGACGACATTCACCACCCGGATGCCGGCGGCGCTCATGTTGTCGGTCAGCGTCACGCCGCTCACCGCCGAGGCCGGATTGTCGTTCGACAGGGTGATGGTGAAGGCGGTGGTGTCGCCCGGATACGGCGTGCCGCTATAACCTCCGGCAATGCTCTTGGAGACGGTGATCGCCGCCTGCGCGGCGGGCACCGCCAGCATGGCGCAGGCCAGGGCGAGCATCACCCGGCGCCCGCCGGAGATCAGTGCGGCGAGGCGGATGACGCCGGCCGGTTCGGAAACGCGTGTTCTTTTCATGGCAGCTCGCATGACGTCGGGCTGCACACCCAGGGTGGGCAGCACCGGTGTTCGGCCGCGCCAGCCGGTGCTCTCGCCCCCGCCCGCGCCCATTCCGTTTGCAAAACGGCCACGGATTCTATGGACGCATCCGCCATGCGTTTGTCACGCTCACTCATGCTGGCTGACAGAGGCCTCGCATTCCTAACCGCTGCCTAACGCCGCTTCGTGACGTAGGACACGCTGCAGCTCAGACAGCCCTGCCTGCCCGCCGTCCGCCCATGCCTTTCGGACTAGAATCCAGCGCGCACCCGCCCCGATACAAATCCGACACTCCGGGCGGCGCACTACCGGTATCCCCTCCTCACCGCCGCCCGCTCCCCCCGACCGCAGACCACGACACCGCCCCCACCGCATGCCTCGTTCCCGTACCGGCCCTGCCCCGCTGAAGCGACCGTCCGCCAACGAACCCACGCTGTTCCAGCGTCGCGGCCGCCGCGAGCGCATCGCCGCGCGGGTGTTCGACACGGTGCATGACGGCGTGGTGGTGACCGACGCCAGCTGCCGCATCGTCGAGATCAACCGTGCTTTCGTGGAAACCAGCGGCTATGCGCGTGAGGAACTGATAGGCCGCACCCCGCACCTGCTGCGCTCCGGCTGGCACGACAGCGCCTTCTACGAGGACATGTGGAGCGAGATCGGCAGCACCGGCATGTGGCGCGGCGAGATCATCAACCGCCGCCGCAACGGCCAGCTGGTGTCGGAACTGGTGGCGATCAGCGCGGTGCGGGACAGCAGCGGCCGCATCAGCCACTACGTCGCCACCTACTCCGATCTGTCCATGATCAAGGAGTACCAGCAGCGGCTGGAGCACCTCGCCTACCACGACCCGCTCACCCAGCTGCCCAACCGCCAGCTGTTCTCCGACCGCATGGAACAGGCGCTGGCGCAGGCGCGCCGCCACGGCACCATGCTGGCGGTGTGCTACCTGGACCTGGACGGCTTCAAGCCGATCAACGACCGCCACGGCCACCACGCCGGCGACGAGGTGCTGCAGGAGATCTCCACCCGGCTGAAGGCCAATCTGCGCGGCGGCGACACGGTGGCGCGGCTGGGCGGCGACGAGTTCGCCCTGCTGCTGAGCGACATCACCAGCGCGGACGAACTGGAGACGGTGCTGGGCCGCCTGCTGGAGGTCATCTCCCACCCGGTGGCCGGACTGGAGGGCAGCCCGCTGAGCGCCAGCATAGGCGTGAGCCTGTTCCCGGACGACGGCGAGGACGCCGACACCCTGCTGCGCCACGCCGACCAGGCGATGTACCGCGCCAAGGAGGGCGGCCGCAACGCCTGGCGGCTGTTCGGCTCGGTGGACGAGGTGCAGTCCCACAAGCGCAAGAACCTGCAGCAGGAGATACGCAACGGCCTCAAGCGCGGCGAGTTCCGCATCCACTACCAGCCGGTGATCTCCATCGACAACCGCATGGTGGTGGGCTGCGAGGGCCTGATCCGCTGGCAGCACCCCACCCGCGGGCTGCTGCCGCCGGCCGCCTTCCTGTTCGCCATCCAGGACACCACGCTGGCCCGCGAGGTGGACGAGTGGGTGCTGGACGCGGTGCTGGAACAGCTGGCCGAATGGCAGCACCACGACATCGAGCTGCCAGCCAGCGTCAACGTCTCCGCCCCGCTGCTGCAGCAGGAGGAGCTGGGCCTGCTACTGAGCGAGCGGCTGGCGCGCCACCCGGGGCTGGACCCACACCTGATCGAGTTCGAGATCCTGGAAACCGCTGCGCTGCAGGACCTGTCACGCGCCAGCCGCATCGTCGGCGACTGCAACCGCCGTGGCTTCCGCTTCGCGCTGGACGACTTCGGCACCGGCTATTCCTCGCTCACCTACTGCCGCCAGTTGCCGGTGCAGGCGCTGAAGATAGACCGTTCCTTCATCAACGAAATGCTGGACGACCCGGAAGACCGCGCCATCGTCGAAGGCGTGATCGGCCTGGCGCGCGCCTTCCGCCGCCGGGTGGTGGCCGAGGGCGTGGAGAAGCCGGAACAGCTCACCGCGCTGGCCGAGCTGGGCTGCGACCATGTGCAGGGCTACGGCATCTCGCCGCCGCTGGCGCCGGACGACTTCGAGCACTGGCTAAAGGAATACCGCAGCCGGCACGTCGAGCCGGCCTGAACCGCGGCCGCGGAAAAACCCGGGAAAGCGGGGCAGGCGGAATCCGCCCGCGCCCTCAGCCGCCGGCCTGGTGCCGCGACAGGATGAAACCGAAGCCGCGCACCGCCCGCAGCGGCAGCGCCTCGCCGGTCTCGCTCTGGATCTTGCGCCGCAGCCGGCTCACCAGCATGTCCAGCCGGTGGTTGAGGTAGTAGTCGGCGCGGTGGCCCATCGCCTCCACCAGCACTTCGCGCCGCACCACTTCGTTGGCCTGGTTGAACAGGCACTGGATGAAGAGCCGCTCCGAGGGCGTCAGCGACACCGAACGCCCACCGGGCGACACCAGCGCCCAGCCATCCACCGTCAGCACCCACTCCGGCGCGGGCGCGGCCGGCTGCGGCGCGCGTGGTGGCGGCGGCTCGACCTCGCCGCCGGCGGGGACCAGCGCCATCCGCCGCCGCACGCTCACCAGCGTCACCGCCAGCTCGCGCAGGTCCGCCGGCTTGGACAGCCAGGCGTCCGCGCCGCCCATAAGGCCGCGCACCCGGTCTTCCACGCCGCGCCGGCCGGAGAGGATGACGATGCCGACGTTGCTGATGGAGCGCAGATGCTCGGTCACCGAGAAGCCATCCTCGCCCGGCAGGCCGATGTCCACCACGACGATGTCGCAGCGCGACTTGAGCATGCCGCGGTACAGCTCGCGCGGATCGGGAAAGGTCTGCACGGCGAAGCCGAAGTCCGCCAGGCCGAGGCCGATCTCTTCACGCAGGTCTTCATCGTCCTCGACGACGAAGACCTGGATGCCAGCGCCTATGCGCGTGTCTTCCAGGACGTTCATATCCACCAAGATTCGAGTGCCGCAACACGGCGGAGGGGAGATGGCTGCCGGGCGGCGCCGCGATGGCCCCGCCCGGGCGGGCAGGTTCCGCCTGCGGGCGGGCATCCTAACCCGCCGGAGCGGCCGAATACCGTTGCATCCGTCACGCCGCGGACACGATATTCAGCGCGATTCGAGCAGCAAACGGCCGTTGCCGGGCTGCAGCGGGCGGATGTTGCGCGGGTAGAGGCGGCTGAAGATGGCGATCTGTTCATCCGATACCGGCACCGGCTGCTTCAGCACCACCCAGCTCACGCCCTCGGTGCACGGCGGCGTGGATAAGGAGCCGAGGTAGAGATAGTGGGCCGGGCTGGTGGGCAGGAAGGCGCCCAGGTCCATCATGCCGGTGGGCATGTAGTTGCTGCCTTTCTCCAGCGGCAGGTTGTTCAGCACCGCCTGCAGCAGCGGATTGGGCTGGGTGCCGCGCTCCAGCAGCACCGAGACGATGGCGATGCGGCCGTCGAAATCCCGGTGCAGGAACTGCACCGACATGTCGGAAGCCTGGCCGCCGATGCGCACTTCCGAGGGCCGGTGGATGGTGAAGGAGTCCAGCGCATAGCGCTGCCCGCGCAGCTCGATGCCCATGCCCTCTCCCACCGTCACCCGCAGGGTGTTGCCGGTGTCGGCGATGCGGAAGCGGGTCGGGCGGTAATCGAACTTCACCGGCTCCAGGTCCACCGCCACACCGTCGCGCAGGTCTATCGGCGATTGCCGCAAGCCCTCGGCGCACAGCCGCCAGTCGGGCCGCAGCTTGCCCCAATTGTCCGGGCCGGACTCGCCGTCGTAGCGCCAACCTTCGCCGGCCATGAGCACCGGCATGGGGCGGGC
>Ga0209699_100430_pt1 | contig 23895 bp, 19 predicted proteins | sample SynthPrep_1_END__FD_187204 | JGI IMG/M metagenome (GOLD analysis project Ga0209699, IMG submission 187204) | Synthetic microbial communities from Ohio, USA - SynthPrep_1_END_DS7_MetaG (SPAdes) (version 2) | ecosystem: Engineered > Bioreactor > Aerobic > Activated sludge | place: USA: Ohio...
CTCCCACAAGTGGGAGAGGGGAGACAAGAACCTTCTCCCCCAGCCCCTCTCCCGAAGGGAGAGGGGAGACAAGATAAACCCCGTTGGCATCTGCGAGCGGGGAGCGTTTCAGGAGGCCAACATGCTGCACATCTTCTGCCCCTACTGTGGCGAACTGCGCTCCGAAGAGGAATTCCACGCCAAGGGCCAGGCGCACATCGCGCGTCCGCTCGACCCTGAAGCCTGCAGTGATGCGGACTGGGGCGAGTACATGTTCTTCCGCGACAACCCTCGCGGTATCCACCATGAGCTGTGGGTGCATGCCGCTGGTTGCCGCAAGTATTTCAACGTCACCCGCCACACCGTGACCTACGAGATTCTCGAGACCTACAAGGTCGGCGAGAAACCCTCGGTCACCGCAGCCGGGGCCACCGAAAAGCAAGCCGTGGCAGAAGGAGTAACGGCATGAGCCAGGTCAATCGTCTTGCCAGGGGCGGTCGTATCGACCGCAGCCAACCTCTGAACTTCACCTTCAACGGCCAGACCTACCAGGGGTATGCCGGCGACAGCCTGGCCGCCGCGTTGCTGGCCAACGGTGTCGACATCGTCGGCCGCAGCTTCAAGTATTCGCGGCCACGCGGCATCGTCGCGGCCGGTGCGGAAGAGCCCAATGCGGTGTTGCAGATCGGTTCCACCGAGGCGGCACAGATCCCCAACGTGCGGGCCACTCAGCAGGCGCTCTATGCCGGCCTGGTGGCCAACAGCACGAACGGTTGGCCGAGCGTCAACACCGACCTCATGGGCATCCTCGGCAAGGTCGGCGGCGGCATGATGCCGCCCGGTTTCTACTACAAGACCTTCATGTATCCGCAGAACCTGTGGATGACCTACGAGAAGTACATTCGCAAGGCCGCAGGTCTGGGGCGTTCGCCCACCGAAGTCGACCCGGACGTCTACGACCAGATGAACCAGCATTGCGACGTGCTGATCGTCGGTGCCGGGCCTGCCGGCCTGGCCGCCGCACTGGCCGCTGGTCGCAGCGGCGCGCGAGTGATCCTCGCCGATGAACAGGAGGAGTTCGGCGGTAGCCTGCTCGACAGCCGTGAAACCCTGGATGGCAAGCCTGCCGCCGAGTGGGTGGCGCAGGCCATCGCCGAGCTTGAAACGTTGCCGGAAGTGACTTTGCTGTCGCGGGCCACGGTCAATGGCTACCACGACCACAACTTCCTCACCATCCATCAGCGCCTCACCGATCATCTCGGTGAAGTCGCGCCCATGGGCCAGGCTCGTCAGCGCATGCATCGCGTCCGTGCCGGACGTGTGGTGCTGGCCAGTGGCGCTCACGAGCGCCCGCTGGTGTATGCCAACAACGACGTGCCCGGCAACATGCTGGCCGGCGCGGTGTCGACCTACGTGCGCCGCTACGGCGTGGCGCCGGGCAAGGCCCTGGTGCTGTCGACCAACAACGATTACGCCTACCGCGTGGTGCTCGACTGGCTCGATGCCGGCCGCCAGGTGGTGGCGGTGGCCGATGCGCGCAGCAACCCGCGCGGCGCCTGGGTCGAGGAGGTGCGTGCGCGTGGCGTGCGTATCCTGACCGGCAGCGCGGTGATCGAGGCGCGCGGCAGCAAGCGCGTCAGCGGTGCACGTATCTGCGCCATCGATGCCAAGGCGCACAAGGTCACCAGCCCCGGTGAAGTGCTGGACTGCGACCTGATCGTCAGTTCCGGTGGCTACAGCCCGGTGGTGCACCTGGCCTCGCACCTGGGCGGTCGTCCCGAGTGGCGTGAAGAGATCCTCGGCTTCGTGCCGGGGCCGGGCAACGGCATCCAGCAACGCATCGATGCCGGTGCGGTGAATGGCGTGTTCGCCCTCGCTGACGTGCTCGCCAATGGCTTCGAAGCCGGTGCCCAGGCGGCCGCCGAGGCTGGCTACAAGGCCGTCAGTGGCAGCCTGCCGCAGGCCGAGGCGCGCCGGGAAGAACCGGTGCTGGCGCTGTTCCAGGTGCCGCACGACAAGCCCACCGCGCGCGCGCCCAAACAGTTCGTCGACCTGCAGAACGATGTCACCGCCGCCGGTATCGAACTGGCCACGCGCGAGGGCTTCGAGTCGGTCGAGCACGTCAAGCGCTATACCGCGCTGGGCTTCGGCACCGACCAGGGCAAGCTGGGCAACATCAACGGCCTGGCGATCGCCGCGCGCTCGATGGGCATCAGCATCCCGCAGATGGGCACCACCATGTTTCGCCCGAACTACACCCCGGTGACCTTCGGTGCCGTGGCCGGTCGCCACTGTGGCGCGTTGTTCGATGCCAAACGCTATACCGCCATGCAGGCCTGGCACGTGAAGAACGGCGCCGAGTTCGAGGATGTCGGGCAGTGGAAGCGCCCCTGGTACTTTCCGAAGAAGGGTGAGGATCTGCATGCCGCCGTGGCCCGCGAATGCCTGGCCGTGCGCAACAGCGTCGGCATCCTCGACGCCTCCACACTGGGCAAGATCGACATCCAGGGCCCCGATGCACGCGAGTTTCTCAACCGCGTGTACACCAACGCCTGGACCAAGCTGGACGTGGGCAAGGCGCGCTACGGCCTGATGTGCAAGGAAGATGGCATGGTCTTCGACGACGGCGTGACCGCCTGCCTGGCCGACAACCATTTCGTCATGACCACCACCACCGGCGGCGCGGCGCGCGTTCTGGAGTGGCTGGAGATCTATCACCAGACCGAATGGCCGGAGCTGAAGGTGTACTTCACCTCGGTCACCGATCACTGGGCGACCATGACCCTGTCTGGCCCCAACAGCCGCAAGCTGCTGGCCAAGGTCACCGACATCGACCTGGACAAGGACGCGTTCCCGTTCATGAGCTGGAAGGAAGGCCTGGTCGGCGGCGTCCCGGCGCGAGTGTTCCGTATCTCCTTCACCGGTGAACTCTCCTACGAGGTCAACGTGCAGGCCGACTACGCCCTGGGCGTCTGGGAGCAACTGATCGAGGCGGGCAGGGAGTTCGACCTGACCCCCTACGGTACCGAGACCATGCACGTGCTGCGTGCCGAGAAGGGGTTCATCATCGTCGGTCAGGACACCGATGCCTCCGTGACCCCGGATGACCTCAACATGGGCTGGTGCGTCGGCCGCACCAAGCCGTTCTCCTGGATCGGCAAGCGTGGCATGAACCGCGCGGACTGCCTGCGTGAAGACCGCAAGCAACTGGTCGGGCTCAAGCCCGTCGACCCGAACAAGGTGCTGCCGGAAGGCGCGCAACTGGTGTTCGACCCGAAACAGTCCATCCCGATGCAGATGGTCGGCCACGTTACCTCCAGCTACATGAGTGCGGCCATGGGCTACAGCTTCGCCATGGCGGTGGTCAAGGGCGGTCTCAAGCGCATGGGCGAGCGCGTGTTCGCACCGCTGGCCGATGGCAGTGTGATCGAAGCCGAAATCTGCAGCTCCGTGTTCTATGACCCGAAAGGGGATCGCCAGAATGTCTAACGTCAACGTCTACCAACAACGCCCCGCCGATATCGCCGGGCAGTCTCCGCTGCACCATGCCGGCCTGCACGAGCTGGTCGGCAAGGGCCGCAAGAACGCCGGCATCACCCTGCGCGAGAAAAAGCTGCGCGGGCACCTGGTGATCCGTGGCGATGCCAGGGATGCCGCCTTCTCCGGTGCTGTACACAAGGCCCTGGGCCTGGAGCTGCCGGTGGCGCTGACCCTGGTAGCCGACGGTGATACCTCGTTGCAGTGGCTGGGTCCGGATGAATGGCTGCTGATCGTGCCCGGTGGCAGTGAATTCGAGGTCGAGCGCCGACTGCGCGCGGCGCTGGATGGTCAGCATATCTCGGTGGTCAACGTCAGCGGCGGGCAGACCCTGCTGGAGTTGTCCGGGCCGAAAGTGCGCGAGCTGCTGATGAAGTCCACCAGCTATGACGTGCATCCGAGCAACTTCCCGGTCGGCAAGGCGGTGGGCACCGTGTTCGCCAAGTCGCAGCTGGTGATTCGCCATACCGGCGAAGACACCTGGGAGCTGGTGATCCGCCGCAGCTTCTCCGACTACTTCTGGCTGTGGCTGCAGGACGCCAGCGCCGAGTACGGCCTCGCCGTCGAGGCCTGATACCCGTAGGGCGGACGACGCTGTTTTCGTCCGCCATGACGCGGGGGCCGCGAGGCGAAGCGTCATCCACCCTACGCCCGAAGACTCAGATCACCGAGGGCCCGAGCATGAGCCGCACCCCCGATACCTGGATTCTCACCGCCCACTGCCCGAGCGTGCTCGGTACCGTGGATGCGGTGACGCGCTTTCTCTTCGAGCAGCGCTGCTACGTCACCGAGCACCACAGTTTCGATGACCGGCTGTCGTCGCGTTTCTTCATTCGCGTCGAGTTTCGCCAGCCTGACGGATTCGACGAGGCGGCCTTCCGCGCCGGCGTGGCCGAGCGCCTGGCGCCCTTCGACATGCAGGTCGAGCTGACCCCGCCGGGCTACCGCGCCAAGGTGGTGCTGATGGTGTCCAAGGCCGACCACTGCCTGCATGACCTGCTCTATCGCCAGCGCATCGGGCAACTGGCCATGGACGTGGTGGCGGTGGTCTCCAACCACCCGGATCTGGAGCCGCTGGCGCGCTGGCATGGCATCCCCTATCACCATTTTCCGCTCGACCCGGCGGACAAGCCGGCGCAGGAGCGTCGCGTGTTGCAGGTGATCGAGGACAGCGCTGCGGAACTGGTGGTGCTCGCCCGCTACATGCAGGTGCTCTCTCCCGAGCTGTGTCGCAGGCTCGATGGCTGGGCGATCAATATCCACCACTCGCTGTTGCCGGGCTTCAAGGGCGCCAAGCCCTACCACCAGGCCTACCAGAAGGGCGTCAAGCTGGTCGGTGCCACGGCGCACTACATCAACAATGACCTCGACGAAGGGCCGATCATCGCCCAGGGTGTGGAGGCGGTCGATCATGCCCACTATCCGGAAGACCTGATCGCCAAGGGCCGCGACATCGAGTGCCTGACCCTGGCCCGTGCGGTCGGTTATCACATCGAGCGTCGGGTATTTCTCAATGCCAACCGCACGGTGGTGCTCAACGCCTGATCACGTGGCTTTCCGGCCCACCCTGCAAACGGAGTCGCAACGGAAAACGCTATTGGTGGGCTAAAGCGGAACGCCGCCCGGCCCACCCTACGTTCGCTATTCGGTGTGTGCGCACCGGCAGTCAACGCAATTACATCGGTGCGCATGGCCTGGGCGGCCCTGCGACACCCTACCGGAACCGCCCTGCCAGGCTTTACCGGCGGTGATCGGCAACAGACCAAAGAAGCTCCAGTGCAAGGCAGCGCGGCCCGTCGGTCGCGTCTTGTGTCCACAACAAGAAAGGAGAGTTACGCATGTCTGGTAATCGTGGTGTGGTTTATCTCGGTACGGGCAAGGTCGAAGTGCAGAAGATCGACTACCCGAAAATGCAGGATCCGCGCGGCAAGAAGATCGAGCACGGGGTCATCCTGAAAGTCGTTTCCACCAATATCTGCGGCTCCGACCAGCACATGGTGCGTGGCCGTACCACCGCTCAGGTCGGTCTGGTTCTGGGCCACGAGATCACCGGCGAGGTGATCGAGAAGGGCCGCGACGTCGAGCGCCTGCAGATCGGTGACCTGGTGTCGGTGCCGTTCAACGTTGCCTGCGGCCGCTGCCGCTCCTGCAAGGAACAGCACACCGGTGTCTGTCTGACCGTAAACCCGGCGCGTGCCGGTGGTGCCTATGGCTACGTCGATATGGGCGACTGGACCGGTGGCCAGGCCGAATACGTGCTGGTGCCGTATGCCGACTTCAACCTGCTCAAGCTGCCGGATCGCGACAAGGCCATGGAGAAGATCCGCGACCTGACCTGCCTGTCCGACATCCTGCCCACCGGCTACCACGGTGCGGTCACCGCCGGCGTTGGCCCGGGCTCTACCGTCTACGTCGCCGGCGCCGGCCCGGTCGGTCTGGCGGCTGCCGCTTCGGCTCGTCTGCTCGGCGCCGCCGTGGTGATCGTCGGCGACGTCAACCCGGTGCGCCTGGCCCACGCCAGGGCGGTGGGTTTCGAGATCGCCGATCTGTCCAAGGACACCCCGCTGCACGAGCAGATCGCCGAGCTGCTGGGTGAGCCGGAGGTGGATTGCGCGGTCGATGCGGTGGGCTTCGAGGCCCGTGGTCACGGTCATGCCGGTGCCCAGCACGAGGCGCCGGCCACCGTGCTCAACTCGCTGATGCAGATCACCCGTGTGGCCGGCAAGATCGGTATCCCCGGCCTTTACGTGACCGAAGACCCGGGCGCGGTGGACGCGGCGGCGAAGATCGGCTCCCTGAGCATTCGCTTCGGCCTCGGCTGGGCCAAGTCGCACAGCTTCCACACCGGCCAGACCCCGGTGATGAAATACAACCGTGCGCTGATGCAGGCCATCATGTGGGATCGCATCAACATCGCCGAAGTGGTGGGCGTGCAAGTGATCAGTCTGGACGACGCACCGCGTGGCTATGGCGAGTTCGATGCCGGCGTACCGAAGAAATTCGTCATCGACCCGCACAAGACCTTCAGCGCGGCCTGAGTGTACATGCGCGGCCCGGGTGGCTCCGGGGCGCGCCGGCTTCACGGCCTGGGCGCAGTGGCTTGCGCCTCTTTCAGGGGAGCCTGCGGGCTCCCCTTTTTCTTTCATTGCACGTGGGGTGCGCTGTGCGCAGCGTCCTCGAATCCGCGTCTACAGCCCGTACTTCCTTACCTTGTCGAACAGGGTGGTCTTGGCCATGCCGAGCGCCTGCGCCGCCTGGCTGAGGTTGCCGGCGTGACGCTCCAGGGCCGCGCCCAGCAGGTTGCGTTCGAAGGCTTCCACCGCTTCGTTGAAGCCCAGCGCATGGCTGTCGTCCTGGCCACTCTTCTTGAACACCGGCAGGCCGAGGGCGAAACGCTCGGCAACGTTGCGCAGCTCGCGCACGTTGCCAGGCCAGTCGTGGGCGGTCAGCGCCGCCAGGGTCTGGCGATCCAGTTCCGGTATGCCACGGTCGAAGCGCAGGGCAGCCAGTTGCAGGAAGTGTTCGAACAGCAGGGCGATGTCCTCGCGTCGCTCGCGCAAGGGCGGCAACTCCAGGGTCACCACATTGAGCCGGTAGTAGAGGTCGCTGCGAAACTCGCCGCGTTTGCCCAGCTCGTCGAGGTCAGCCTTGGTCGCGGCGATTACCCGGCAGTCGACGCTGATCGGCTGGTTGGAACCGAGACGTTCCAGGCTGTGCTCCTGCAACACACGCAGCAGCTTGATCTGCAGGTTGAGCGGCATGCTCTCGATCTCGTCGAGAAACAGGCTGCCGCCGTCGGCGTGCTCGATCTTGCCGATGCGGCGCTTGCCGGCCCCGGTGAAGGCGTGTGCCTCGTGACCGAATATCTCGCTCTCGAACAGGCTTTCCGGCAGGCCGCCGCAGTTGAGGGCGACGAACTGCCTGCTCTGCCGCCGGCTGAAGTCGTGCAGGCAGCGCGCGATCAGCTCCTTGCCGGTGCCGGTCTCGCCCTCGATCAGCACGTTGGCGTTGGTATCGGCAACGTTGGCGATCAGCTCGCGCAACTGCTGCATGGCCGGCGAACGGCCGATGATGCGCTGCTCCAGTGCCTGACGCCCGGCCAGTTGGCGGCGCAGGGCGCTGACCTCACGGGCCAGGCTGCGTTGCTCGAGGGCACGGCGGGCGACATCCACCAGGCGCTCCGGGGAGAAGGGTTTTTCCATGAAGTCGTAGGCGCCGTCACGCATCGCGCCGACGGCCATGCCGATGTCGCCGTGGCCGGTGATCAGCACCACCGGCAGGCTCGGGTCACGTTGCTTGAGGCGTGTCAGCAGTTCCAGACCGTCGATGCCGGGCAGGCGGATATCGCTGACGACGATGCCGGCGAAATCCTCGCCGATGCGTTCGAGGGCCTCTTCGGCGCTGCCGACGCCGCAGCTGTCGATGTCTTCCAGGGCCAGGGCCTGCTGGCAACCGAGCAGGACATGGGGGTCGTCTTCGACGATGAGGACGGTCAGGCGCTCAGTCATGGTGATTCTCGCTTGGCGCGGGGTAGGGCAGGGTGAGGACGAATGCGGTGCCGCCGTCTTCCGGATGGCGCACGCTCAGGCTGCCACCGGCAGCGGCGGCGAGGCTGGCGGAAAGGGTCAGGCCGAGCCCCAGGCCCTGCTCGCCGGGCTTGGTGGTGAAGAAGGGCTCGAACAGGTGTACACGCGCTTCGGGCGAAATACCCGGGCCGTTGTCGCGCACTTCCAGGCAGTAGCCGTCCGTCTCGACGCTGCCGCTGAGCCAGAGCTGGCGGTCGACCTGCTCGCGCATGGCGTCGAGGGCGTTGGACACCAGGTTGACCAGGATCTGCTCCAGGCGTATCTGCTCGATGGCCAGGCGCGCTTCGCTGAACTCGCGGTGAATCTTCATGTTGGTGCGTTGCAGGCGCGGGTGCAGCAGCAACAGGGCGGCGTCCACCGCCTGGTTCAGGGAAGCCTCGCCGCTGTCGCCGGCACGACGAGCGAAGGCGCGCAGGCTGCCGGTGATCTTGCCCATGCGGTCGACCAGTTCGTTGATGGTCTGCAGGTTGCTGCTGGCGATGTCCAGTGCGCCACGCTGGAGAAAACGCACGGCATTGCCGGACAGGGTGCGCAGCGCCGCCAGGGGCTGGTTGAGTTCGTGGGCGATGCTGGTGGACATCTGTCCGATCACCGCCAGCTTGCCGGCCTGTACCAGTTCGTCCTGGGCCTGGCGCAAGGTGGTCTCGGCCTGCTCGCGTTCACGTACTTCGGCTTGCAGGCGTTCGTTGCTGGCCTGCAGGTCGGCGGTGCGCTCGGCGATCTTGCGTTCCAGCTCGTCGTTGGCGGCCTGCAGCGCTTCGCGGGCGGCCAGGCGGGTGGCGATGACCTTGCGCCGCTCGTTCCAGGCGATCAGCAGGAACGCCAGCAGTGCAGCCGCTACCGCCGCGAGCATGCCGTGGCTCATGGCGGCGCTGCGCTGCTCCTGCAACGGGCTGAGCAGGGTCAGGTGCCAGGGGGTGTCCTCCAGCGGCCGAGTCTGCATCAGGTAGTCGCTGGGTGCGTTGGCGGTGGCGAAACTGACCTGTTCGATGCCATCGGACAGCGGCGAGCGGTTGAGCACTTGCAGTTCCTCCAGCGCCGCCCAGTGGTATTGCAGGCTGCGCGCCAGGCGCTCCTTGGTATCGGCATCCAGCGGGCGTACGGACTTCAGGCGCACCATCGGATCGCTGGCGAGGATGATGATGCCGTTCTCGTCGCTGACGTAGGCCTCCAGCAGCGCCCGCTGCCAGCGGGCTTCGAGGGCGTCGAGACGTACCTTGACCACCGCCACGCCGATGATGCGTTTGCCGTCGCGCAGGCCGTGGGCCAGGTAGTAGCCGGGCTCACCGATGGTGCTGCCGATGCCGTAGAAGCGACCGGGGCGGCCCTTGATCGCGTCCTGGTAGTAGGCGCGGAACGACAGGTCTTCACCCAGGTAGCTGTCGGCGGCGTCCCAGTTGCTGGTGGCGACCACGCGACCGCCCGGGTCGAGCACGTAGATGGCCAGGCTGCCGCTGCGCTCGTTGAGGCCTTGCAGGTACATGTTGACGTGATGACGGCGGTACGCCGTGGGCGCCAGCAGCAGGCGCGAAACGTTGCCTTCCAGCTCCAGCAGGCTGGGCAGGTAGGTGTATTTGGTGATTTCGCTCTCCACCGCGCGGGCGTTGAGCTCCAGCTGGCGTTCGCCATTCTCGGCCAGGGCACGGATGCCGGCGCGGTCGCTGAGGTGGTAGCCGGCGTAGCCGCAGCCGAGCACCAGCAGCAGGAACAGCAGGATCAGCAGCAGATGGCGGAACAGGCGCGGTTTCACGATCAGATCGGCGCGAGGACTGACGGACAGGCATTGCATCATAGTCGTCCCGGGCTGGCCAGTTGCTCGACGCGTAGGGTGCGCCACGCGCACCGGTTGTGGTGCGTTGGCATTGGTGCGCACAGCGCACCCTACCTGTGCGGTCAGTGCTGCAGGATTTTCGCCAGGAATTGCTGGGCGCGCTCGGAGCGGGCGCTGATGTCGCCGAAGAACTCTTCCTTGGGGCAGTCCTCGACGATCTGTCCGGCGTCCATGAAGATCACCCGGTCGGCGACCTTGCGCGCAAAGCCCATCTCGTGGGTCACGCACATCATGGTCATGCCTTCGTGGGCGAGCTGCACCATCACGTCGAGCACTTCGTTGACCATCTCCGGGTCGAGCGCCGAGGTGGGCTCGTCGAACAGCATCACCACCGGATCCATGGCCAGGGCTCGGGCGATGGCCACGCGTTGCTGCTGACCACCGGAGAGCTGGCCAGGATGCTTGTGCGCATGATCCTTGAGACCGACACGCTCGAGCAGTTGCAGGCCCTTGCTCGCGGCTTCGGCCTTGCTGCGGCCGAGCACCTTGATCTGCGCCAGCATCAGGTTTTCCATGATGGAGAGATGCGGGAACAGCTCGAAATGCTGGAACACCATGCCCACGCGCGAACGCAGCATCGGCAGGTTGGTGTCCCTGGCGGTCACGCTGACCCCATCGACGGTGATCTCGCCGCTGTCGATGGGCTCCAGCGCATTGACCGTCTTGATCAGGGTGGACTTGCCGGAACCGGAAGGCCCGCACACCACCACCACCTCGCCCTTGGCAACGGTGGTCGAGCAGTGCGTCAGCACCTGGAACGAACCGTAGGATTTACAGACATCGCTGATCGTTATCATGGCGAAGGCACTCTTAGCGAATGATGGCGACGCGCTTTTGCAGGCGGCGTACGGCATAGGAAGCGAGCAGGGAAATCACGAAGTAGACCAGCGCGGCGAAGACGTACATCTCCAGCAGGCGGCCATCGCGCTGGGCGATCTTCGCCGCGGCGCCGAGGAAGTCGGTGATCGACAGGATGTAGACCAGCGAGGTGTCCTGAAACAGCACGATGGTCTGCGTGAGCATCAGCGGCAGCATGTTGCGCAACGCCTGCGGCAGCACCACGTAGAACAGGCTCTGGCGGCCGGTCATGCCGAGCGCCATCGAGGCCTGGGTCTGGCCCCTGGGCAGCGACTGGATGCCCGAGCGGATGATCTCGCAGAAATAGCAGGCCTCGAACAGGGTGAAGGTGATCACCGACGACCAGAACGGATCGATGCGCACCGGGCGCGGCGCACCGGTCACCCACTGCACCACGAAGGGCACCATGAAGTAGAACCAGAAGATCACCAGCACCAGCGGCAGCGAGCGCAGCAGGTTGACGTAGCCGCCAGCGAACATCGACAGCGCGCGGTAGCGCGACAGGCGCATGATGGCCAGCAGCGAACCGAAGAAGATGCCGCCCAGGGTCGCGCAGAGCGTGAGCGTCAGGGTGAAGCTCATGCCGGTGTAGAACAGATAGGGGAGCGAGTCGACCACTACTCCCAGGTCGAAACTGCCGAGCATGTTCAGCTCTCCTTGCGCAGGCCGTAGCCCGGCACCGCGGCCTTGCGTTCGACGGCACGCATGGCGAAGACGATGATCAGGTTGAGCACGAGATACAGAGTGGTTGCCGCAGTGAACGCCTCGAAGGTCTGGAAGCTGTTCTCCTGCATCGCGCGGGCGCTGCCGGTCAGCTCCATGAGGCCGATGGCCAGGGCAACGGAAGTGTTCTTGGTGCAACTGAGAAATTCGGAGGTGATGGCCGGCACCACGATGCGATAGGCCATCGGCAACAGTACGTAGCGGTAGGTCTGGATCAGCGTCAGGCCCATGGCCAGGCCAGCCATGCGCTGCCCGCGTGACAGGCTTTCCAGCCCCGCGCGCACCACCTCGGCCATGCGAGCCGCGTGGTAGCAGCCCAGGCAGATGACCGCCGTGTAGAACGCGGCATTGGGCAGTTGCTTGAACCAGCGCCCCAGGTCGGTGGGCAGCAGCTCCGGCAGCACGAAGTACCAGAGGAACATCTGCACCAGCAGCGGAATGTTGCGGAACAGTTCGACGAAACCGGTGCCCAGCGCACGCATCCAGCTCAGCGGCGAGGTACGTGCAACGCCGACCAGCGAGCCCAGCACCAGGGCGATGGTGAAGGCGCCGATGGCCGTGGCGACGGTCCAGCAGGCGCCCCAGATCAACGTCATCAGGTAGGTATTGGTGCCGTCGAGCGAAGGCTCGAAGAAAATCCACCAGTTCCAGTTATAACTCATGGCCTAACCCGTCCAGTGCATGTCATGTCCCGGCCGGCGCAGGGCACCGGTCGGGTTCGGTGACGCTCGATCAGCGATACAGCTCGGGATTCGGATCGTCTGTGGGCTGGGCGATGACTTTCTTCAGTTGGCTGGACATCGGGAAGTTCATGTTGATGCCGCGCGGCGGAATCGGCTGAACGAACCATTTGTCGTAGATGGCGTTGATTTCACCGCTGGAATACAGCTCGTCGAGGGCGCCGTTGACCAGTTCCTTGAAGGCCTCGTCGTCGCGGCGCAGCATGATGCCGTAAGGTTCGACCGACAGCGGCTCGGCCGACATGACGAAGTCATCCGGATTCTTCGAGGTCGCGGCAGCACCGGCGATGGATACGTCGTCGAAGATCAGTGCCACGGCGCGCTCGGTCTGCAGGGTGAGCATGCCTTCGGCCAGATCCTTCACGCTCAGCACGTTCAGGCCGAGACCCTGGGCGGCATTGATATCGCTGATGACCTTGACGCTGGTGGTACCGGCCAGAGTGACGACGGTCTTGCCCTTGGCATCGGCCATGGTTTCGATCGGTGCGCTCTTCTTCGACAGGATACGGACACCGGCCACGAAATAGGTGTTGGAGAAGCTCACCTGGCGCTGACGCTCGGCGTTGTTGGTGGTGGTGCCGCACTCCATGTCGATGGTGCCGTTGGCCAGCAGCGGCATGCGAGTGGCACCGGTGACCGGCAGGTAGCTGACCTTCAGATTCGGCTCGTCCAGCTTGAGCTTGATCGCATCGACGACCTTCGCGCAAAGATCCATGGCATAGCCGACGGGACGCTGCTGATCGTCATAGTAGGAGAAGGGTACCGCACCATCACGGTGACCGACGCTGATTTCCCCCAGTTCGGCGATCTTCGCCAATGTGCCTTCCTGTGCCGACACGCCCGCCGCCGCGAGCATCAGCATCATCGACGAAGCCGCAAGAATCTTCTTCATGGATTTGCCCCCTGATTTGTTATTGCGCAACGACGCCCAGTGGCGGGTGTCGGCGTGCCCTAGCAAGCACCGCCGGGTCACTCTGCGTGACAGCAATCATCATCGTCAACAAAAAAGAATAATAAATAATGAATTCATTTTTATTGCACGAACTTGGGGCGATTTTTCAGGTTAATGCCCGTTATTGGGCGTATCTCACAGGTAATCCGCAAAGCGATGACAGCAGAATGACGACCGTTAGCCGGGCTGGACATTGGCCAGTTCGTCGATGGAATGGCGGACGGTGCGCGCGGTATTCATCACATGCTGGCGCATGATCCTGCCGAGTCGGCCGGCATCGCGCGCAGTCAATGCCTGGAGGATCTTCTCATGGTCGCCTACCGCTTCTTTCCAGTCCTTCGGCGCCTGGCGCACGGTATGTCGGATGTTGCGGATGCGCAGCTCCAGGTTACGGTAAAGCGCCAGCAGCGAAGCATTGTCGGCGGCCTCGAAAATGGCGAAGTGAATGGCCCGGTTAAGCCGCGAATACTCCATGGCGCGTGACGCCTGGTACGCCTCGATCATCTCTTCGTGCATCTGCCGGATGGCATCGAGTTGCGCATCGCTGATCTTCTCGCATGCCAGTTCGCCGGCCAGCGCCTCGATGCTGGCGATGATCGGGAACAGCTCCTGCAACTCCTCGTCGGTGATGGTGACCACCCGCGCGCCACGCTGCGGCAGCAGCTCGATCATGCCTTCGGCCGCCAGTGCCTTGAGCGCTTCACGCAGCGGCGTACGAGAAATATCGAAGCGCTCGCACAGCGCCTTCTCTGGAATTTTCTGGCCCGGCTCCAGTTCACCACTGACGATCAGCTCGCGCAGATGGTCGACGATTTCACTGTGCAGCGTACGGCGCTGGATGGGTCTTGCTTCGGAAACGCTCAATCTTGTCTCTCTTTCATGCATCACGAATGCCTGGCGGCATGCAGTCCGACAAGCCAATGGGTGAGACTTAGCCACCGGCGCTCACGGTTGTCCAGCGGCACATGTGCTCAGGCCTGCGAATGTTGGGATGCAGCAACGCCAGCAGCTATCATGCGCGAGCTCCAGAGACCTCCGGAAATCGCCCGCCATGCCGCAACTCGTCACCCCCTTCGCCGACCTCGACCTGATTCGCCAGCCGGAGCAGCAGAACGAACCCCTGCAGGCCTTCGATGCTGCCGACGAATACCTGTTGAGCCATCTGCACGAGCTAGGCATCGATTCGGCCAGCCGCGTGCTGATACTCAACGACAGCTTCGGCGCCCTCGCCTGCTCACTGGCCACGCATTGCAGGGTGAGCAGCAGTGGCGACTCACACCTGAGCCATCTGGCGTTGCAGAAGAACCTGGTGCGCAACGGCCTGCCGGGAGAGGCAATCGGCTTCGTGCCGGCCAGCGAAACGGCGCAGGGCCCGTTCGACCGGGTACTGATTCGCGTACCCAAGACCCTGGCGCTGCTGGAGGAGCAACTGATTCGCCTGCATGGCCAGTTGGCACCGAACGCCCACGTGGTGGCCGGAGCGATGATCAAGCACCTGCCACGCGCCGCCGGCGACCTGCTGGAAAAGTACATTGGCCCGGTGCAGGCATCACTGGCGGTGAAAAAGGCTCGCCTGCTGACGGCCACGCCACAGGCCAAGACAGCACCGGTCTCGCCCTACCCGACTCGCTATGCGCTTGATAAACCTGCGATCGAACTGCTCAACCACGCCAACCTGTTCTGTCGCGAAAGTCTGGACATCGGTACCCGCGCCTTCCTCCCGCACCTGCCGAAGCACCTCGGCCTCGTGCGCGTCGCCGACCTTGGCTGCGGCAACGGCGTACTCGGCATCGCCTATGCACTGGGCAGCCCGCAGGCGCAGCTGACCCTGGTGGACGAGTCGTACATGGCCGTGCAGTCGGCCCGGGAAAACTGGCAGGCGACCCTCGGCGAACGACCGGTGACGATCCGCGCCGGCGATGGTCTGGCCGAGCAGCCGGCCGACTCACTGGATCTGGTGCTGTGCAATCCGCCATTCCACCAGCAGCAGGTGGTCGGCGACTTCCTCGCCTGGCGCATGTTCCAGCAGGCCCGTGCGGCGCTGGTCACTGGCGGCGAACTGTGGATAGTCGGCAACCGCCACCTGGGCTATCACGCCAAGCTGGGGCGCCTGTTCCGCGGCGTCGAGCAGGTAGCGGCAACGCCGAAGTTCGTGGTGCTCAAGGCACGCAAATAAGGCCACGGCCTCCCCTACAAGGTCAGGGTAAAGCGCGAGAGCAACGCCCCCGGCAACGCCATCGAACCCGTCTGCCTGGCACCATAGGTGCCACCGGGCAGCAGCAGTTCGGGCTCACGGGTCAGTGCCTCCAGTTGCGGGCCGAGGAAGTCGAACAGCGAATCGTCGAAGCGCATGCTGCTGACCGGCGCCCGGATCTGCCCATCCTCGACCCAGAAGGTGGCGAAGCGGGTCATGCCGGTCAGGCGCCCGGCCGGCAGGTCGGAGAAGTTGCCGTACCACAGGTTGCCGATGTACAGCCCTGTCCCGAGGCGTTGCAGAATGTCCTGTTCGTTCAGATCGCCACCGTGCATGCGCAGTGACAGGGGGTACTCGCCGCCGCAGGCGCCGTTGGCGATCAGGCCGTACTCGGCGGCGCTGCGCGAGCTGATCAGACGCTCGCCAGGTCGCCCCTGGCTGATAAGCCGCAGTGGCTGGCGTGGCCCTTCGGCGGTGAAGGCCGGAGCCAGGCCACCTTCGATGCGCTCTTCCATGGTCACCCGCGAAGCGAGTTCGGCCTTGCCACCGAACAGGCGCTGCAAGGGGCTGCCGCCCGAGGCCAGCGCCTGGGCGCCGAAGCCCCAGCAGAACAGGCTGACCAACTCCTCCAGCGCCGCCGGAGCCAGGTAGGCGCGATAGGCGCCCGGTTGCAGCGACTTCGCCGGACGGCCGAGAAACGCCAGCTGCTGCCTGGCGCCGTCCAGCTTGCGGGCGAATGCCTGAGCGTCCCACTGCTCGCCGGCATAGGCACTTTTCACCGCCTGGCCGTTGTCATGGAACAGGCTGAACTCAAGATTGAAGCTGCTCGCAGCGTACCAGCCGAACGCTCCCCAGGTGCTGGCGAACCCTTGATACTGCGGGCCGGCGGCAAGAAAACCGACCAGATCCAGACCACTCGCCGCCGCCACGACCTGCGCCGCCATGGCCGCACCCTCCAGTGGCGCGCCTGCGGCCGCCACCTCACTGCGCCAGGCCTCACGATTGATCCGCAGATAAGGGTCTTCCCCGAGGGTCGGCAGCACCGCACGCAGGCGCTGCAAGGCCTGCTGCAATCGCGGCACGTCCTCGTCGAGCACACCGCTGAGCGCCAGCCTGCTCTCGGCGTGGCGCTGCCCCTGGTACAGCGACAGCGTCGCATTGATCTGTTGCACCTGCCCGGCCTGACGCACCTGCCCCTGGTTGAAACGGATGAAGCTGGACACCTCCGCCGCATAGGCCAGGGTGAAGCCTTCCTCGCCACCGACCTTCCCCTGCAAGTGAGCCAGCAACGCGCTGAAATGCTGACGTGCATCCATCAGGCTGCCCCTCCGAAGACATCGACATCGGCGAACACACAGGCCGGCGAGGCGTGCCCCACACGAATCACCTGATTGGGCTCGCCCTTGCCGCAGTAGGGCGTGCCCAGCACCTCGAAGGTGCCGGCGTCGCCCACTGCGCACAGGCTGCGCCAGAAGCGGGCGGATGTGCCCCGGTAATTGGGGTTCTTCACCACCCCCTTGAGCTCACCGTTCTCGATCAACTGGCCCCACTCGCAACCGAACTGGAATTTGTTGCGCGCATCGTCGATCGACCAGGAGCGGTTGTTGCTCATCAGGATGCCGCGCTCGATCCCGCCGATCAGCTCGGCCAGGCTCTTGTCGCCCGGCTCCAGGTTGAGGTTGGCCATGCGGTCGATGGGCGGCCGGTTCCAGTTGCACGCACGGCTGTTGGCCACGCCCGGCAGGCCGCTGCGCCACTGCGACAGTGCACCACCGAGCGGCCGCCGAAGGATGCCGCCCTCGATCAGCAACTGGCGCTCGGCCGGTGTGCCGTCGTCATCGAAGCGGTAGCTGGCCAGCTCGCCCGGAACGCCCGGATCGAAACTGACATTGAGCAGGGGCGAGCCATAGCGGTAATGGCCGAAATCCTCCTGGCGGATGAAGCTGGTGCCGGCGAAGTTGCGCTCGTCACCGAGGATGCGATCCAGCTCCAGCGGATGGCCGATGGACTCGTGAATCTGCAGGATCATCTGGTCGGGCATCAGCAGCAGATCCCGCGAGTCGTTCGGCGTGTTGGGCGCCAGCAGCAGTTGCAGGGCCTCGTCGGCGATACGTGCAGCGCTGCCGATCACCCCCAACTGCTGCAGAACCTCGGCGCCACCCTGGCGCGCCAGGTGGCTGCCACCGAAGCTGCGGCTCTGGCTGTCGTGCTCGTCGCTGGCGGTCACGCCAAGCTGGGGAAAGACGTAGCGCTGGGCGCGGCGCAGGCGGGCGCCGGCGCTATTGAGGTAGATCTGTTCGTGGCAGGTGAAGGTCAGCCCGACATGACTGTCCACCAGACGCGCGTCACGGGGAATCAGCGCCGACTCCGCCATCAGCAGCTCGAACCAGTGTGCAGCCCCGGCCAGCGGCTGCTCGTAACCGGGCATCACATCATCGGCCTGCTCGGCCGGTTGCGGCTGGCTGCCGAGATCCAGCAGGCTGCGCCCGGCCATGGCGCGTGCCAGAGCTTCGGCCCGCTCCAGCGCGGCCTGCAGGCCCGTCTGGCTGAGATCGCTGGTGGCCGCATAGGCCTCGACGCCGGCAATGCGCACCGTCAGCATGGCGCCGGCATCGTCGACGAAGGACGGCGCCTGCGCCACCCGTCGACGCACCCAGTAGGATTCCCGGCTTTCCTGCACATGGCGCAGCGACCAGAAATCGGCGCTGCTTTTCAGCGCGGCAAAGCGGTGTTGCAGGGTATCGGCGAGGGCGAACATCGAGCCTCCTCGGCATGCGGCAAAGGAGGTCAGTATGAAAACAATCGCGCGGACGGATCAACCGCTGGCCTGCCAGGGTGGGCCCTTTCCAGCTCAGAAGTCGACCGTCGCCGAAACCTTGAAGGTGCGCGGCGCGCCCTGGGTCAGGTAGCCGCCATTGGCCGAGGCCCAGTAATTCTCGTCGGCGACGTTCTCCACCACGGCGTTGAAGGTCACGGCGTGCGCGTCCACACGGGTCTTGTAGCGTGCGCCCAGGTCGACACGAGTCCAGGCGGGAATGCTGTAGTCGTTGCCCGTATCGACGAACTGGCCACCGGTGCGCAGCAGCAGGCCATTGAGACTCAGCCCCGGCATACCCGGCACATCCCAGTCGGCGCCAACGTTGAACTGGAACTCGGGCACCCCGACAGCCTGGTTGCCATCGTTGTCGCCACCGGCTGTGCCGCGCAGCTCCGCTTCCGTCCAGGTCGCGCCACCCAACAGACGCAGCCCGCTGAACGGCTCACCGAACAGGCTCAGTTCGATGCCGCGGTTGCGCTGCTCGGCGTCCACGCCGTAGTTGCCGTTGCCGTCGATCACGCCTTGCGGCTGCTCGATGCGAAAGACGCTCAGGTTGCCACCGAAACGCCCCCAGTCCAGCTTCATCCCCAGCTCGGTCTGCCGGGAACGGTAAGGGGCGAACATCGTCCCGCGGTTGTTGGCGGCATTCGGAGCGGTCGGCCCCTGCTGCAGCGACTCCACGCGATTGGCATAGAGCGACAGGTACTCGGTGGGCTTGATCACCAGACCATAGGCCGGCGTGGTGATGCTCTGCTGGTAGTTGGAGGTGCGCGCACCATTGGCCGCGTTCCAGGCATCGGCACCGATGGACTGGCGACGCAGGCCCAGGGTCAGCAGCACGCGGTCGTCGTAAAAACCCAGGGTGTCGGAAACCGCCAGGCTCCTGTTCTGAACCTTGGCCGTGGTACTCGGATGGTGCAGGTCACCGGAGGGCAGGCTGGCCGTCGGTACGGGTACGGGCAGTCCGTCATAGAGGTTGCCATGGCCCCGATTGGCGACGGTGGTGGACTGGAAGGCATTGCGCTTTTCCTGCCAGATGCCGTTGACCGCCAGATTGATCCTGTGGCTGACCGGGCCGGTCAGCAGCTCGCCACGCAGGCCGCTGGCCACGCTCAGGGTTTCCTGATCCAGCGGCGAATAGAGGCGACCGATGCGTGCCGCGCCATCGGCACCGTACACGTAGCTGGAGGCGTACACGCCATTCTCCCGCGTGTACTTGCCGCCGCCGATGAGGTAGGCGGTCCAGGATGGCGACAGATCGTACTCGGCACTGAACATCCCATAGGTGTCTTCGAGCTGTGACCAGCTCCAGGGCTGGGCGTAGTTGTGCCTGGAATCCGGAGCCGACGGCACCTTGCCGTTGAGGGTGGACGTGTTGCCGGTGGTGGTCAGGTAAACCACCGAACGCCCCTCGTTCACCCGCTGCTTCTGGTAGCCGAGATCGGCCGCCAGGCGCAGGCGCTCACCCCGGTAATCCAGCCCCAGGGTGGCCAGGCTGAAACGCGAATGCTCGCCGTCGATACCCGTCTCACCCTCGCGCTGCGCCAGGTTCAGGCGCGCACCGAAGCGGTTGTCCTCGCCGAAACGGCGGCCGAGATCCAGGTGCCCACCCACGCGACTCTGATTGGCGTAGTCCAGGCTGAAACTGCGGTTCGGGGTGTCCTCGGCACGCTTGGACACCACGTTGATCGCGCCGCCGACACCACTGCCGCCAGGCGCCACACCGTTGATGAAGGCGTTGGCGCCCTTGAACACCTCGACGCGCTCGACCGCCTCGGTGGAAATGATCTGCCGTGGCAGCACGCCATACAGGCCGTTGAAGGCGATGTCGTCGCTGTACAGCTGAAAGCCGCGCACGACGAAGACCTGCGAGAAGTTGCCGAAACCGTAGGACTGGCGCATGCCCGGATCGCTGGCCAGCACGTCGGCCAGGGTCTGCGCCTGGCGCGTCTCGATCAGCTCGGAGGTGTAACTGGCAAAGGCGAAGGGCGCATCCTGCATGTCCTGATTGCCCAGCAGGCCGATGTTCGCGCCGCGCGCCACCTGCCCACCGGCGTAGGTGCTCGGCAGGTCGCGGCGGGCATCGAGCTGGCCACTGACGGTGGTGGCGCCCAGTTCCAGGGTATCGCCGCTGTCAGGCGCGGGGATCAGCGTCACGGTACCGTCAGTGCCGACGCTGAAGGTCAGGCCGCTGCCCTGCAACAACTGCTGCAAGCCTTCGCTGACGGAATAGTCGCCCTTCAACGCGCTGCTGCCGCCAATGCCACGGGTCAGATTGGCGTCGTACAGCAGGCGGATGCCGGCCTGCTCGGCAAAATCGGTCAGCGCCGAATCCAGGGGCTGGGCCGGAATGTCGAGTTCGACGGCCTGCACCTGCGCGGCGGCAAGGCCGAGGGAAAGCGCGATCAACGTCGGGAAGAAGGGAATCGAACGCATGCGAGTGTCCTGTGTCCTGCTGGCTATTCATGCGAAGAAGTCGCATTTGCAGAAACAGAAGACGAGGGCGTCACGCATTCCTGAACCGATGCCACGATTTTTTTTGCAAAAGACTCGCAGCACCCGCGAGAGAGGCTCCAACCGCGATGACGGCGTGGCAACGGGATCGTATCCGCCAACGCCGCATTCAACCGCGCGAGGACACCAGCAATACACCCGGAAGCCGGGTCAGCCTGACCGGTAGTGCGGTTTCGATGGCGCGCAGCAGCGCCGGCGGATCGCTGAGGACGAACACCCCGGTCACCTTCAGCTCCCGTGCCTGGCCATCGAGGAACAGCACCTGCTGCGCCTGCTGGCGCTCCAGTTCCTCGAACACCTCTGGCAGCGGGCGATCCCGGAACACCAGACGCCCGCGTTGCCAGGCCAGTGCCCGCGTGGCGTCCAGAGGCTCCAGGGATTGCAGGCGGCCGTCCTGCCAGGCGATCTGCTCACCGGCCTGCACGACACGCTCGTTGCCATCGGCATCACTGACCTGCACATGGCCTTCGGTCACGGCGAGCAATACCTGCTGGCCCAGCAGATTGACATCGAAGCGGGTACCAGTGACGCGGATGCGTGCAGCACCGGCATCGATCACGAAGGGGTGGGCCGCATCGGCCGCCACCTGGAAATCCACCTGACCACGGTACAGGCGCACCCGGCGCTGACCCTCGACGTTGGCGTCCCAGTCCAGGGCAGTCGCTCCGTTGAGATGCAGCCGCGTGCCGTCTTCGAGCGTCACCTCGCGGCGTTCACCCGCCTCCGTGTGCACATCGGCATGCCACCCCGGCGGAGCCAGCCACAGGGCAAGCAGCAGGCAGGCGGCGGTCGCCAGGGGCAACGGCCAGCGGCGCACGCGACGCGGCAGCGTCTGCACCACGGCAGCCGGTCGCTCGACCTGGCCGAGCAGCCCCCACAGGCTTTCCACCTCGGCCAGTGCGCTGGCGTGCTCGGCACTGGTCTGGCGCCAGCGCTCGACAGCCGCACGATCGGCCGCACTGGCACGCCCTGAATTCAGCAGCACCAGCCACTCCCGGGCCTGGCTGCGCAAATCTGGCTCACTGGTCATCCATGCGTTCCTGGCAATATTCGAGGGCCCTGAGGATATAGCGTCCGGCCATGCTTTCCGAGACGCCGAGGCGCTCGCCGATCTCGCGCTGGGTCAGACCGTCCAGGCGGTTCCATAGCAGCGCCTGGCGCAGGTGCTCGGGCAACTCGTGCATCAGTGCCTGCAAACGGGCCAGACGGCGACTGTCTTCGGTCGCGCGTTCGGGGTCGGGGAGCTCGCTTTCCAGCGCCTCGTCGAGCGGTGCCAGTTGCGGGCGAATCTGCTGCTGACGGTGGTGGTCGATGAGCAGGTTGCGCGCAATGCGATAGAGAAAGGCGCGCACGTTGCCAATCTCCTCGGTCTGGCGCCCTTGCAGGCGCAGCCAGGTTTCCTGGCGCAGGTCGGCGGCGAGTTCGCTGCAACGCGTCTGCCGGGTGAAGAAACGCAACAGCTCCGACGAATGGCGCCGGAACAGCTCTTCGGGCGGCTGTGGATCGACAGGCGGGGACACGAGCGGCTCTCGGTGCCGGGAAAGTCCGAGAAAATATTACAAACGCAAATGATTTTCAAATATATCCACTCGACCCTGCCAGCCGAGTGGAAGTCGACCGGCCACCGGACTCAGCCCGGCGTGCCCAGCCCTGCCGCGCTCATGAACTGGCGCAACAGCCAGGCCACCAGCCCCAGGGCCGTCACGCTGCAGGCCCAGATCAGCACCAGCCAACCCAGGCGCTGCCACAGCGGCTTTTTCTCTTGCTCGACCTTGGTCATATCGCCTCTCTCGAAACCTGAGTCAAAGCCTCGCGAGCTAGCGCCATGCAAGGCAAAAGCAGACCGAGCCTGCTTTCAACGCCGCAGGGCCGACGCGCAGCAGGCTTTGGCCAGACTTTCAATGGTAACCATCATCCTGAGTCACCTTGCCGCGGAACACGTAGTAGCTCCAGGCGGTGTACATCAGGATGAAGGGAATGATGAACAGCGCACCGACCAGCATGAAACCCTGGCTCTGCGGGGGCGCAGCAGCGTCCCAGATGCTGATCGACGGCGGAATCACGTTCGGCCACAGGCTGATACCAAGACCGCTGTAGCCGAGGAAGATCAGCGCCAGGGTAAGCAGAAAGGGCGAATAGTTGGCATTGTCGGCCACCGCCTTGAGCAACGCCCAGGTGCACAGCAGTACCAGCACCGGCACGGGCATGAACCAGAACAGGTTGGGCAGGCTGAACCAGCGCTCGGCGATGTCCGGGTGCGCCAAGGGCGTCCACAGGCTGACGATGCCGGTGACCGCCAGCAGGACGAACACCAGCGGCCGCGCCATGTCGTGCATCTGCTGTTGCAGGCGCCCCTCGGTCTTCATGATCAGCCAGGTGCAGCCAAGCAACGCGTAGGCGGCGATCAGCGCCAGCCCGCAGAAGATCGAGAACGGCGTGAACCAGTCGAAGGCGCCACCGGCATAGGTGCGGTTGACCACCTCGAAACCGTCGATGTAGGCACCCAGTGCCACCCCCTGGAAGAAAGTCGCGGTCAACGAACCACCGATGAACGCCTTGTCCCACAGGTGGCGCTTGTTGGCCTTGGCCTTGAAGCGGAACTCGAATGCCACGCCACGGAAGATCAGCCCCAGCAGCATCAGGATCAGCGGCAGGTACAGGGCATGCAGAACGACCGCGTAAGCCAGCGGGAAGGCACCGAACAGGCCGGCACCACCGAGCACCAGCCAGGTTTCGTTGCCGTCCCACACCGGCGCCACGGTATTCATCATCACATCGCGCTCACCCTCGCTCTTGACGAAGGGGAAGAGGATGCCGATACCCAGGTCGAATCCGTCCATCACCACGTACATCATCACGCCGAAGGCGATGATCACCGCCCAGATCAGCGAAAGATCGATACCCATGTTCAATTCCTCCCCGGCAGTGTGTCGGTTTCGCCATCTTCCGTGCCCTCATCGGCGGCCGACAGCGGACGCGCCGGCGTACGCGACATGCCAGGCCCTCCCTGCGAAGTTTCGTCCCCTTCGTCGATCTGCGGGCCCTTGCGCACCAGGCGCAGCATGTAGCTGATACCGACGCCGAACAGCGCGAAGTAGACGATCACGAACAGTGTGAGCGTCAGGCCCAACTGCTCGGCGCTGTGCCCGGAAGAGGCGTCGGC
>Ga0209699_100434_pt1 | contig 23567 bp, 9 predicted proteins | sample SynthPrep_1_END__FD_187204 | JGI IMG/M metagenome (GOLD analysis project Ga0209699, IMG submission 187204) | Synthetic microbial communities from Ohio, USA - SynthPrep_1_END_DS7_MetaG (SPAdes) (version 2) | ecosystem: Engineered > Bioreactor > Aerobic > Activated sludge | place: USA: Ohio...
AGCGAGCCACCATCCATGAACACCGCCAGCCCGCCGCTGCCCCCCGCCTTCCCCTTCACCGCGCTGCACGGCCAGGAGCGACTGCAGACCGCGCTGCTGCTCGCCGCCATCGACCCGCTGATCGGCGGCGTGCTGGTCGAAGGCCCGCGCGGCACCGCCAAATCCACCAGCGCCCGCGCGCTGGCGGCGCTGCTGCCCGGCGGACGCTTCGTCAACCTGCCGCTGGGCGCCAGCGAAGAACAGCTGGCCGGCAGCCTGGACCTGGAAGCCGTGCTGCAAAGCGGCAAGGTGAGCTTCCGCCCCGGCCTGCTCGCCCAGGCTCACCAAGGCGTACTCTACATCGACGAAGTGAACCTGCTGCCCGACGGGCTGGTGGACCTGCTGCTGGACGTCTGCGCCAGCGGCATCAACCGGGTGGAGCGCGACGGCGTCTCCCACGCCCATCCGGCCCGCATCGCCCTGGTCGGCACCATGAACCCGGAGGAAGGCGAGTTGCGCCCGCAGCTGCTGGACCGCTTCGGCCTCTTCCTGCGCCTGGAAGCGCAGCTGCCGCCAGCCGAGCGCCAGGCCATCGTCCGCGCCCGCCTCGCCTTCGACGCCGACCCCATCGCTTTCCACCAGCGCCACCAGGCCGCCGAACACGCCCTCGCCGCCCGCATCGCCGCCGCCCGCGCCACACTGCCCGCCATCCCCTACTCCGACGCCGCCCACGCCGAAGTCGCCGAACGCTGCCACGCCGCCGCGGTGGAAGGCGTGCGCGCCGACCTGGTGATGCTGCGCGCGGCCCGTGCCCATGCGGCACTGCAAGGGCGCAGCGAAATCGCCGCCACCGACATCGCCGCCGTCGCCGAACTGGTGCTGGCGCACCGGCGCAGCGTGCCGCCGGAGGCGAACGCCGGCAGCGGCAACGCGCAGGACGAGCTCGCCCCGCCCACTGCAAACACAAGGTCCGCACAGAACCGGGGCTCCAGCGCCTCTGCTGCCGAGAGCCAGACCACCGCCCGGAACACGGACAACAGCGAGGAGAACGACGGCGACTGGGGCGCCCTGCCGCCGCAGCCTGTCGCCATCGCCGCGCTGAAACCCCTCAAGCCGCCAGCCGCGCCGGGATACCCCCATGCAAAAAAAGCCTGACGCGTCCGGCCGGGCGCAGCGCTCCCGGCAGGGAGCCCGCCGGACGCGCAGCCAACACCCGCCGCAAGGGCCGCGGCGCCCTGCCCGCCGGCAGTCGCATCGACTGGCCGCGCACCCTTGCCGCCAAGGGCCGCCAGCCGCTGGCGCGCGAACACCTGCGCCGGCGTCGCCGCGCCGAAGGCAGCGCAGGCCTGCACTGCATCCTGCTGGACTGCTCCGCCTCCATGCTGCGCGGCCAGCGGCTGGCGCTCGCCAAGGGCCTGCTGCTGGAGTGGAGCGCGGCCAGCTACCGCAAGCGCGAAGCCCTGGCGGTGATCGCCTTCGACGGCCAGGGCGCCCGTCTGCTGCAAGCGCCACGCAAGGCCCAGGCGCGCAACGAAGGCTGGATCGCGCCGCTGGCCGGCGGCGGCGGCAGCCCGGCGCAGGCCGCGCTGCGACTGGCGGAGGAGGTGCTGCGCCGCTATCGCAAGAACTGCCCGGTCCAGCCCATCGCCCTCAGCCTGCTCACCGACGCCCGCTTCGACCCGCTGCCGCCACGCCCACGCCATGCCGACCAGTGCACCGTGGTGGACTTCGACGACGGCCGGCCGCGGCTGGAACGCGCCGCGCGGCTGGCGGCCGACTGGCGGGCGGCGCTGCTGCGGGCATCAGACTGGAGCGCGGCATGAAGCGCCCCTGCGCTTTCCTTCGCCATGACGAAGCAGGCGGCACCACTCCGCCAGACCTGCGGCCTCGCCTGAGCGAAGGAAAAACACCTGGTCGCCAACCCCATCCCGCCGCCCAGCCGGCGGCCCCCATTTCCCGCCTGCGGCGCCTTCCCGCGCCCGCAGGCCATTGATCGCAGCACCCAGCAACCGCAAACAGCAAGGAGAAAACCCAGATGCACATCGAACCTGGAATCGTCGACGGCGCCAAGATGGCGCTGAGCTACGCCACCGCCACCGCCGCGCTGGGCCTCACCGCCAAGACCGCGCTGGACATGCTCAAGCGCGACGGCCTCGCCGCGCTGGCCCTGCGCAGCCTGCTGGCCACCGCGCTGGTGTTCTGCTTCTTCGAAGTGCTGCCGCACCACCCGGTGGGCGTCTCCGAAGTCCACCTCATCCTCGGCACCACCCTGCTGCTGCTGTTCGGCCTGGCGCCCGCCGCCATCGGCCTGGCCGGCGGCCTGCTGGTGCAGGGCCTGCTCTTCGCCCCCTTCGACCTGCCGCAGTACGGCATCAACATCACCACCCTGCTGGTGCCGCTGTTCGCCGCCGCCGCGCTGGCGAAGAAGATCATCCCGGCCGACACCGCCTATGTGGACATCGGCTACAAGCAGGCGCTGCAACTGTCGCTGGCCTACCAGGGCGGCATCGTCGCCTGGGTCGCCTTCTGGGCCATCTACGGCCAGGGCGTGGGCGCAGCCAACCTCGGCGAAGTCGCCCGCTTCGGCGCCGCCTACATGAGCGTGGTGCTGGTGGAGCCGCTGATCGACCTCGCGCTGCTGGCCGCCGCCAAGGCCGGCCGGGGCCTGCGCGGCAGTCCGCTGGTGCACCGCCGCCTGCATCAACCCGCCTGAGCGGCGGCAGTGCGCGGGCAGCCAGCGCCAGGCTGCCCGCCGGCCCGGGGCCCGACCGTGCGCGAAGCCGCGCCGGCCGGGCCTCTCGCGTTCACCGGCGTGCCGGCTTCCACTTTCACAGGCGGCGAGCCGGTGGGCGGACGGCGCCTCAGCCCGGCTTGCGCCCCGCCGGGCGGGTGTGCACCGCCAGGCACAGCGCCGCGCTCAGCAGCGCCAGCGCCGCATAGCTGCGGCTGAGCAGGCGGAAATCCTCCAGCCCGATCTGCGCATGGCCCAGCACGACGATGGTCCAGGCCACGCCCAGCACCGTGCCGAATTGGCGGATGGCCTGGTTCACCGCGCTGCCGACCCCATACTGGGCGCTGCCCAGGCTGGCCACCGCGGCGCCGGCCAGGGAGGGCATCGCCATGCCGACGCCGATGCCGGTCATCAACTGGCTGGGCAGCCAGTGGGTGAGGTACTGCGGCTGCGCTCCCGGCACCAGGCTCTGCCAGATGCCGCCGGCGGCGAGCAGCAGGCAACCGCCAACCAGCACCGGACGGTGGCCGGTGCGGGCGGCAAGCCGGCCGCAGAGCATGGCCACCGGCACCACCATCAGCGGCCCCGGCGTGATCGCCAGCCCGGCCAGCGGCAGGCTGTAGTGCCAGATGCCGGTCATGAAGAAAAAGAAGCCGAAGAACATCATCGCGAAGGCGGCGCCGAACACCAGGGTGGCGAGATTCACCGCGCGATAGGTCCGGCTGGAGAACAACGACAGATCGAGCGCCGCATCCGCGCGGCCGCGCGCCCAGGCAACGAAGCCCGCCATCAGCAGCAGGCCCAGCGAGGCGGCGCCGGCCACCTGCGGCGAACGCCAGGGATGGGCCTCGAAGCTCACGACCGCCCAGGTGAGCGCCCCGACCCCGGCGACCAGCAACGCCACGCCGACGGCATCGAAACGGCGCCCGCCAACTGCCGGCGCCCCTTCCGCCGGCAGCTGGCGGCGCGCACGCCAGAGCGACCACAGGGCAGGCGGCAGGTTGATGAAGAAGGCCCAGCGCCAACCCAGGCTATCCACCAGCCAGGCTCCCACGCTGGGCCCGGCCGCCGCGGCCAGGCCGCCCACCGCGCCCCACATGCTCACCGCCACCGCCCGCTGGCGCAGCGGGAAGGCGCCCAGCACGATGGCGAGCGAAGCCGGCGTCAGCAGCGCCGCGCCCACTGCCTGCAGCACTCGCGCCGCCACCAGCGCCCTCACGTCCGGCGCCAGCCCGCAAGCCAGCGAGGCCACCGAGAACACGCCGACACCGACCATGAACATGCGCTTGCGGCCATGCGTGTCGGCAAGGCGGCCGGCCGGCACCAGCATTGCCGCGTACACCACGGTGTAGGCGTTGAGCACCCAGGACAACCCGGCCGCCGAGCTGGCGGGGAAAGCCTCGCGCAGCGCCGCGAAGGCGGCGAACAGCACGGTACTGTCGATGGATACCAGGAACACCGCCACGCTGGCGATGAGGAATACCCGCCACGGCCGCCCCCCGGTTTCATCGGAGGCGGCAGGCGGAAGGGAACGCTCCATCTTCATTTGCAGGCCTCCCTTGCTCAGCATGCCGAACCGCAGCCCGGCGCCACACTGCCGGCGCAGCGCCGGTCGGCACCGCGGCTGCGCATGGAAAAACGCAGGCAGAAGACCGCCAGCGCCAGCAGGCCGAGCGAGCCCAGCAGCACGCCGGTATGGCCGGCATGCGGATAGACCCAGGCGCCGACCGCGGTGCCGGCGCCGATGCCGCAGAAGACGAAGGACGAAGTCAGCGCCAGGGCGATTCCGCGCTGTTCCGGGTGGCGCTCGATGATGCGGCGCTGCTGGCTGGGCCACAGCATGTCGGTGGCGAAGGCGAACACCGCCAGCATGGCGAACAACATCGCCAGCACCGGCGGCGCCAGGCGCATCAGGCCCAGGCTGAGCGCCAGCACCGCGATGCCGGCGTGGAGCATGGCCTCGGCCGAGTGGCGCCTTGCCATGCGGGTAACGAACAGATTGCCCAGCACCCCGGCCACGCCCAGCACCGCCAGCGCGAGGGAGACCGTCTCCGGCCCGGCCAGGTAGACATCGCGGATGATGGGGGCGAGGAAGCCATAGGTGGCATACACGCCGGCAGCGATGAAGAAGGCGACGAGGAAGCCGCTCAGGGATTGCGGGTCGCGCAGCAGGCGGCCGACGGTGGCCAGCTGAATGCGCTCCCCCGGTCCGGCGTCCGGCACCGCGCGCAGGATCAAGCAGGCGCACAGCAGACCGGCCGCCCCCACCAGCACGAACAGCAGGCGTACCCCCAGCGCATGCGCCACCCAGGCGGCGGCCGGCATGCCGACGAGGCCGGCGATGGAGAGCCCGAGCAGCACGGTGGCAATCGCCGGCCCTTGCTGCTCCCGCGCGACCAGGCTGGAACCCAGCGCCCCCAGCACCGGCCCGATGAAGGCGGCCCCCAGCCCCATCAGCACCCGCGCCAGCAGCAGCGTTGGATAGTCCGGCGCGGCGGCGAACAGCAGCGCCGCGGCGCTGAACACGCCCAGCCCCAGCAGCACCTGCCGCCGGCGCCGCAGGTGGCCGAGAAAGACCTGCAACAGCGGCGCGGCCAGGGCGAAGACGATGCCGAACACCGAGATGAGGTATGCGCTGCCGGCATCCGTCAGCCCCCATTCGCGGGAAACCGCGTCCAGCGCCCCGACCAGGGACAGGGCGCCGGTGGCCTGGACGAAGTAGGCCAGGCTCAGGACGCGAAGTGCGCGCACGGTGGGCGCGGGAATGTCGCTCTGCATGTTTTTTTCCTGCATGAATGGGGAAGCCGGCCACAGGAGCGGCCGTGACGCGGTGAGGGAGCACTGCGGTGGAACCGCGGCCCGGAGCGCCTCCCGTAGAGGACGCCCCTTGTGCAGCCGGCCGGCCCGGCGGCACGGGGCCGCGGTCCTGCTCCGCCCGGAAGCGCTCGGCCGGCACCCGTTCCCGGTTGCCGGCCGGACGCAGGGCGGCCTCAGGCAACCGGAGTGGAAGGGATCCCGGTTGCGCTCAGGTCCAGCCCCACCGCTGGCGCGGTGCCGGCGGCGCCGGCCGGCGCGCTGGCCGCGTCCAGGCGGGCCAGTTGCTCGGCAGAGAGTTCGAGGCCGGCGGCGCCCAGGTTGGAAGCCAGCTGGGCCTGAGACCGCGGGCCGATCAGAGGAAACACTCCGCGGCTGCCCACCCAGGCGATGGCCACCTGGTCCGGCGTGGCCTGCAGCTCGCCGGCGATGGCCAGCACCGTGTCCAGCACCGCCGCGCGCTGCGGCGAATCCTCTGCCTGGAAGACCTTGCCCCCCAGCCCTTCCGCCCTGCCCCGCTCGCCGCGCCGATACTTGCCGGTGAGCATGCCGCCGCCCAGCGGCGACCAGGTGACCTGCGCCAGCCCCAGCGCCTGCGAGGCCGGTATCAGGTCGGCTTCCGGCTCGCGCCGCACCAGGCTGTACTCGAACTGCGCGGCGGCGATCGGCAGGCTGCGGCCCAGCTCGGCCAGCGTCGCCGCCCGCGCCAGCCGCCAGGCGGGGAAGTTGGAGAGGCCGGCATAGAGGATCTTGCCTGCGCGGGCCAGGTCGTCCAGCCCGCGCAGGATTTCCTCCGCCGGGGTGAGGCCGTCCGGGTGATGCACCCAGTAGAGATCGATGCGGTCCGTCTTCAACCGCCGCAGGCTCGCCTCCACCGAGGCCACCATCGCCTGGCGGCTGTTGCCGGTTACCAGGCGGCCGGCGCCAGGCTGCGCACCGTTGCTGAACTTGCTCGCCAGGAAGAAGGCTTCCCGCCTCCCCGCCAGCAGGCCGCCGAGGATCTCTTCCGACTGGCCGAACTGGTAGATGTCGGCGGTATCGATGAAATTGCCGCCGGCCTCGGCATAGGCGTCGAAGATGGCGGCGCTGTCCGCCTCATCCGCGCCGTGTCCCCAGCGCTGGCCGAAGTTGGCGGTACCCAGCGCGATCTGCGCCAGACGCACGCCGGTACGTCCGAAAACCCTGTATTTCATCGCCGGCTCCCTCAGCGCGGCACCGCATAGCGCGGCGCCGGAACGTTGCGGGATAGATGCGCGGACATCGCCTGGCGGGCGGCCTCGTACATCTGCCATTCCTCCAGCTCGTGCAGCGACGGGATGGTCACCAGTTCGCCGCGGTCGAAGCCCGCCAGCGCAGCGTCCACCAGGTCCTCCGCCCGCATCACGATGTCCTGCGGCAGGTGCTCCACCGCCAGGCCGCCGCTCGCCCAGAAATCGGTGGCGGTGGCGCCGGGCAGCACCGCCTGCACGCGCACGCCCTTGCCCGCCAGCTCATGCTGCAGCGACTGGCTGAAGGCCAGCACGAAGGCCTTGCTGCCGCCATAGACGCCGTTGAGGATCTCCGGCGCGATGGCGACGATGGAGGAGATGTTGATCAAGCCGCCCCGCCCGCGCGCCACGAAGCCGGGCACCGCCGCGTAGCTCAGGCGCATCGGCGCGGTAACGTTGAGCGCCACCATCTGCGTCATCCGCCCCACGTCGCTGTCCAGCAAGGGGGTGTGGGTGCCGATGCCGGCGTTGTTCACCAGCAGGGTGATGCTGGCGTCCTCGCGCAGCTTGGCCTCGACCCGCGCCAGCTGCGCCGGATCGCCGAGGTCGGCCTCCAGCACTTCGACGCTGCGGCGCGTTTCGGTGGTGATGCGCTCGGCCAGGGCGTTGAGGCGGCCGCGGTTGCGCGCCACCAGGATGAGGTCATAGCCGCGGCGGGCCAGGCGCTGGGCGTAGAGCGCGCCGATGCCGGAGGAGGCGCCGGTGACGAGGGCGGTACCCGGATGCTGCTGCGTCATGATGTCACTCCATTCGATGAAGAGGTGGAGGCATCGTAGGGCGTGTCGCCATTGTCTCAAATGACGTATAAAGTACGTTTTTGAGACATGACGCGAAAAAGGACGACCGGCATGCATCGCATCGGCTACCTGCTGGCGGATGGCTTCCAGTTGATGACCATCGCCACCCAATCGGTGTTCGAGTTCGCCAACATGGTGACGCGCGAACCCTTCTATGCCATCGACAACTACTCGGTGGCCGGCGGCGAGGTGCGCGCCTCCCTGGGACTGACGGTGGGCACCCGCGCCCTGGGGCCACGCAGCCAGGCGGATACCTGGATCGTCAGCGGCGCCATCCAGCCCCTGCAGCACCCCAGCCCGCCCGGCCTGCTGGCCTTCATCCGCCGGCAAGGCCCACGCGCCAGGCGCATGGCCGCCATCTGCACCGGCAGCTTCGTGCTTGCCGAAGCCGGCCTGCTGGACGGCCGCCGCGCCACCACGCACTGGGCTTACGCCCGCGACATGCAAGGCCTGTATCCCGACGTGCAGGTGGAGGACGACCGTATCTACATCGTCGACGGCCCGATCTGGACTTCCGCCGGCATGACCGCCGGCATGGACCTCGCGCTGGCCATGGTGGAGAAAGATCTGGGCGATGAGATTGCCCGCAGCGTGGCGCACAAGCTGGTGATGCAGCAGCACCGCTCCGGCGGCCAGTCGCAGCATTCGGAACTGCTCGCGCTGGCACCGAAATCCGACCGCATCCAGAGCGCGCTGGAATATGCGCGCGGCAACCTGCACCGGCCGCTGAGCGTGGAAGAACTGGCCCAGGCCGCCCACCTGAGCCCGCGCCAGTTCAGCCGCGTCTTCGCCCGGGAAACCGGCCAGTCGCCGGCCAAGGCGGTGGAAAGCCTGCGCCTGGAAGCCGCCCGCCTGATGATCGAGCAGAGCAGCCACCCGCTGGAGGTGGTCGCCCGCGAAACCGGCTTCCGCGACCGCCGCCACATGCGGGAAGCGTTCATGCGGGGCTTCGGTATCACCCCGCAGGGGGTGCGGCGTGGCGTGCGGGGGCAATGCCAGCCGAGGTAGCTCTCCAAGATCGGGAAGTCTCTGTCGCTGAAGTGATGAGTATCCAGTTCGACTTCGGTTCCAGACTTAACTTGGGCTGCGCAGTGTCGCCTTTCATACCGCTTCCACGGCCCGTCGTGCGAATACCTTGATCATCGAGCAGGCGACACTCCTATATCCCGCTTCCTTGCTGCCTGAGGTCGTGCGCCCTTCCTAACCACAGAATGTTCTCAAATAAAAACCATCGCCCCCCTAAACCGAGTTGATTTTCTCCAGATAACTTGTTCATGACGCGGCGATTGCCTGCTATGCGAACGAGTTGAGGCGGAGAAGCGAGATGGTTGCAGTGGTGACGGGATCGGGTCTGGGGCTTGCGGGTTCTTCGCTGTCGGTGCTGGGAGGCAATGGACAGTTGAGACTATCGCAATCGGACCAGAGCGGCGCCCGGATCACGGTCAACGCAAGCACCGGCAACCTGGTGGTGCAGTACCGCGACGAGCTGCTGATCGGCAAGGGTCCGGACATCGATGTACTGCGCACCTACAACAGCCAGGGCGCGTTCGACTTCGACAATGGCGACGGCTGGCAGCTCTCGCTCTACCGCAAAATCGGCAAGCTGACCGGCACGGTCAAGACGGCCGGCAGCACGGTGACCTATTACGGCGCCGACGGGATGCAGGCGGTCTATACCTACGACACCTCGCTCAACAAGTACGTCAATCGGGACGGCGGTGGCGCCTACGACACCCTCGACTACAGCAGTGCCAACAACACCTGGGCCTGGGTCGATGGCGACAGCTTCGTGACCCAGACCTTCGGTGCGGCCGGCGATGGCGAGTGGCGGATCACGCGCCAGGCGGACCTGGTCAGCACCATCAACTATCAGTACGACGCCAATGGCCTGATCACCCAGATCACCGATTCGAACGTCGGCACCACCAAGCTGATCTACGACACGGCCACGCGCCGGCTCACCAGCCTCCAGATCGTCAGCGGCGGCGTCACCACCACCCGCATCCGCTACACCTACGACAGCAGCGGCCGCCTCGCCAGCGTCATCACCGACCTCACCCCGGCCGACGGCAGCATCGCCGACGGCAAGACCTACGTCACCCAGTACACCTACGACGGCGACAGCACCCGGCTTGCCAGCATCGTCAACAGCGACGGCAGCCAGGCGAGCTTCACCTACGATGCCCAAGGCCGGGTGCTGACGGTGACCGACGGCAACGGCGCCCTCACCCAGTTCGCCTACCAAGCCGGCCAGACCGAGGTCACCGATGCGCTGGGCCAGGCCAGCGCCCTGAGCTACGACGCCGAGGGCAATCTCACCCGCCTGCAGGGGCCGGCCGGCAGCGGCCAGGACATCCAGTACAGCTACAACGCCCGTGGCGACCTGCTGCAGCTCATCGACAGCCGCGGCTACACCGTCAGCTACACCTACGACACCCGCGGCAACCTGCTGCGTCAGCAGGACAGCGCCGGCAATGTCGTCGTGCGTACCTACAGCGCGGGCAACTACCTTACCAGCGAAACCGTCTACAACGTTCCCGACCCTGACGGCAGCGGACCACTGCAAGCGAGCGAACCGCAGACCACCTACTACATCCGCGACACCAAGCAGCGCCTGCGCTTCGTCGTCAGCGCCGAAGGCCGGGTCACCGACTACCGCTACAACACCCTGAGCCAGATCGTCAGCACCGTCGTCTATACCGGCGGGCTGTACCCGGCGGGCAGCACACTGCCCACCGCCACCCAGCTGGCCAACTGGATCGCCACCCAGGACCTGACGCAGGTCCAGCGCACCGACACCACCTACGATGCCCGCGGCCAGGTCAGCAGCGTCACCGAGTACGCTGCCACCGACGCCGCCGGCGAAGGCCTCCTCGACGGGCGCGAGCGCCTCACCCGCTACGTCTACGACAGCGCCGGGCGCCTGCTGCAGAAGATCGAGCCGCGCGGCACCGCCACCACCGCCATCGCCAACGACTACCTCACCGCCTACGCCTACGACGGCCTGGGCCGGGTCATCAGCGTCACCGAGTACGACGAGGCCGGCAGCGCCGTGGGCAGCGGCACCACCCGCCAGACCCTCACCACCTACACCGACGCCAGCCGCCAGGTCGAGCTCACCCTGGCCAACGGCCTCAAGCGCCTCTCCACCTACGGCCTCAACGGCCAGCTCCTGAGCGTGGTCGAACGCGAGGGCGGCACCGTCCTCTCCGCCCAGACCTACCAGTACGACGCCCTCGGGCGCCTGCGCATCCAGACCGACCCCAACGGCAACAAGACCTACTTCCTCTACGACAGCGCCGGCCGCCAGGCCGGCCAGATCGACGCCACCGGCGCCCTCACCGAAGTCGCCTTCAACGCCAACGGCCAGGCCATCCGCACGGTGCGCTACGCCAACGCCGTCAGCGCCGATCTCGCCGCCCTCTTCAGCACCGACGCCAGCGGCCGGGTCGCCGACGTTGCGCTCGCCGCGGTGCGCCCGGCCGCCAGCGCCGCCGACCCGGTCAGCCGCGCCCTCTACGACGCCAGCGGCCGCCTGCGCTTTGCCATCGACGCCGCCGGCTACGTCACCGAGTCCCGCTACGACGGCGCCGGCCGCCTGATCGCCACCGTCGCCTACGCCAAGCCGCTGACCAACGCCGCCGCGCTCGACGCCCTGGGCCGCGAGGCGCGCCCGGAGGATCTGCAACTGCTCGCCGGCGCGCCCGCCAGTGGCCAGATCGGCCTGCAGACCGATGCCGCCCACGACCGGGTGAGCCGCAACGTCTACGACAAGGACGGCCTGCTGCGCGCCCGCCTGGACGCCGAGGGCTACCTCACCGTCCTCGACTACACCCCGGCCGGCCAGCTCCTGCGCAGCACCCGCCACGCCAGCGCCGTCGATCCGGCGCTGCGCGCGGCCGGCACCCTGGTCCAGCTCAGCACCAGCGCCGCCGCGGGGGCGAATGCCGCCGACACCCAGGTGAGCCTCGCCTACTACAACGGCCTGGGCCAGCTCATCGGCGAACTCGATGCCGAGGGCTACTACACCGCCTACGGCTACGACCCGGCCGGCAACCGCATCCTCACCACCCGCTACGCCAGCCGCCTCGCCGGCACCGCCCAGGCCGGCCTCGCGCCGCTCGTCACCGCCACCGTGCCCGAGCCGCTGCCCGCCGGCGGCTATGTCCTCACCCAGGCGCAGGACCAGACCCAGCGCGCCAGCTGGAACGCCTTCGGCCAGCTTGCCACCGAGACCGCCGCCGACGGCACCGTCACCCGCTACGACTACGACCGCCAGGGCCAGCTCATCCGCCAGGTCGTTGCCCAGGGCGCGGCCGACAGCCGCAGCCAGCTCGTGCGCTACGACCTGCAGGGCCGCCTCGTCCAGGAACTGAGCGCACTGGGCGCCCAGGCCCTGGCCGCCCTCGGTGAGGCCGCCACCCAGGCCCAGATCGACGCCCTCTGGCAGGCCTATGGCACCCGCTACCAGTACGACGCCGCCGGCCGCCGCACCCAGCGCATCGACGCCAACGGCAACCTCACCCTCTACTTCTACGACCGCGCCAACCGCCTCACCTACACCGTGCTGCGGGTGCAGGATCCGGCCACCCCTGGCAGCTGGCTGGGCGAGGTCAGCGCCCGCCAGTTCAACACCCTGGGCCAGCTCACCGCCGAAGTCCGCTACGCCAACCGCCTGAGCGCCGCGGCACTTGCCAGCCTCGGCGGCGGCGACCAGGCCCAGCTGCTGGCGGCCGGCATCCTCGTCGCCGACGCCAGCCGTGACGCGCGCACCGACTACAGCTACCTCCTCACCGGCCAGCTGCACACCGCCGCGGTCACACTCAACGCCACCGAGACGAGCCTCACCGAGTACCTCTACAACGCCTTCGGCGAGCGCTCGGTCGAGCACACCGCGCTGGGCGCCGGCCTCACCCGCCGCACCGAGTACGACTACGACCGCCGCGGCCTCCTCGTCCAGACCCGCAGCGATGTTGCCTGGGCCGGCAACCCCGGCGCCACCGGCCTCACCCAGGCGAGCGCCTACGACGCCTTCGGCCGGCGCGTCAGCACCACCGACGCCACCGGCGTCACCCACACCGCCGCTTACGACAGGCTGGGCCGCCAGGTCCAGACCGTCACCGCCGCCGGCAGCCTCGGCCTCACCCGCCACAGCAGCTACGACGCCTTCGGCCGCGTCCTCACCCAGACCGACGCCCTGGGGGCCGTTACCCACTACGCCTACGCCCTGGACACCGCCCTGGGCCGCAGCACCCTCACCGTCACCTCGCCCGAGGGCATCGTCACCCGCCAGGAGGTCGATCGCTACGGCCAGACCCTGGTCCTCGTCGATGGCCGCGGCAACGAGACCCGCTCGAGCTACGACGCCGATGGCAAGCTCACCGCGGTGCGCCACTGGGAGGCCGCCACCGGGGTCGAGACCACGCTCGAGCACAACAGCTACGACGCCCTGGGCAATCTCATCCTCACCGAGGACGCCAACGGCAACACCGTCGCCTACACTTACGACGCCGCCCAGCGCCTGCTCAGCCGCCGCGTCGATCCCGACGGCCTCGACCTCACCACCACCTACGCCTACGACGCCAGCGGCCGCCAGGTCAGCGTCACCGACCCCAAAGGCACCGTCACCCGCACGCGCTACGACCAGGGCGGACGCATCACCGAGGTCGCCCTCGACCCCACCGGCCTCAACCTCGTCACCACCTACGGCTACGACCTCGAAGGCCGGGTGCTGAGCGTCACCGAGGGCGCGGGCTCAGCCACCGCCCGCCTCACCCAGTACCACTACGACAGCCTGGGCCGGCGCATCCGCGAAGCGGTCGATCCGGCCGGCCTCAACCTCGTCACCACCTACACCTACGACGGCAACGACCAGCTCGTCGCCCGGGTCGAGGCCGCCGGCACCGCGCTCGCCCGCCTCACCCGCTACAGCTACGACGAGGCCGGCCGCCTGCGCTACACCACCGATGCGCTCGGCGGCGTCGTGCGCAACGACTACGACGCCGAAGGCCGACTGCTGCTGCGCACCGCCTACGCCACCCCCATCAGCCTCGACGGGCTAGACACGGTCGCCTCCGCCGCCGACATCGCCGCCCGCCTCGACGCCGACCCCGCCCGCGATCGCAGCCTCCGCCATGTCTATGACAACGATGGCCGCGAGCGATACGCCATCGATGCTGGTGGCGCGGTGACTGAGCGCAGCTACGACGCCGCCGGCCAGCTCAGCGCCACCGTCCAGTACGCCACCGCCTGGCAAGGCAGCTTCGACGCCACCGGCGCACCGGTGCTCAGCACCTCCGCCCAAGACAGGCACACCCGCTTCAGCTACGACAGCCTGGGCCGCCTCGTCAGCCGCACCGAAGCCGATGGCAGCGCGCAGGCGCGCACCGAAACCTGGGACTACGACGCCGCCGGCAATCTCCTGCGCCACACCGATGCGCGAGGCAACCCCGAATGGTTCGCCTACGACGCCGCCAACCGCCTCGTCCGCCACATCGACCAGGGCGGCTACGTCACCCTCACCCACTGGACGGCCGATGGCCGCAAGCTCGGCGAAACCCGCTACGCCAACCCGGTCGCCCTGTCCGCCACCGACCTCCGCTGGGCCGAGGCCGGCCATGCCCCCGCGGCGCAGGCCGACGGCAACCCCGTCAGCGGCGACCGCAGCGCCGGCTACACCTACGATGCGGCGGGCCGCCTCGTCAGCGAACAGAACGCCGCCGGCACCATCACCCGCTACAGCTACGACGCCCTGGGCAACCTCACCGACGTCACCGCGGCCTACGGCACGGCGCTCGCCACCACGGTGCACCGCAGCTACGACACCCTGGGCCGGGTGATCACCGAGATCCGCGGCCAGGGCAGCCCGGCGAGCAGCGTCTCCCTCTACAGCTACGACGCCCAGGGCAACCAGACCAGCATCACCGAAGGGGCCGACACCGCCGCGATGCGGGTCACCACCCAGCACTTCGATCTGCTCGGCCGCAAGACCGGCGCCGTCGACGCCACCGGCGCCCAGACCACCACCGAATACAACGCCTTCGGCGACATCGTCAAAGTCATCGATGCCGCCGGCAACGCCGGCTACTTCTACAGCGACGCCCTGGGTCGGGTCGTGCTGCAGATCGACCCCGAAGGCACGGCCGTCTCCACCCGCTACGACATGCTGGGTAACGCGGTCGAGACCGTGCGCTACGCCAACCGCGCCACCGGCACACTCTCCCCCCTCGTCCAACCGCAACCCGTCGCCAACGCCAGCGCCGACCAGCGCCAGCTCGTGGCCTACGACGTCCTCGGGCGCAAGATCGAAGTGCGCACCTGGTGGGGGGCGAACGAAGCCGACCACTACCTCGAAACCTTCAGCTACGACGCCGTCGGCAATCTCACCGCGGTGCAGGCGAGAAACGGCGCCACCACCACCTACGAATACGACAGCCTGGGGCGGCGGACACGGGAAGTCCTGCCCCTCACCCGCGCCAACGCCAATGGCGTGCAGATCGCGGTCGAGCAGCGCTATGCCTACGACGCCTGGGGCAACACCCTGCGCAAGACCGAGGCCTACGGCCTGCCCGAGCAGCGCATCACCCTCTACACCTACGACCAGGCCAGCCGGCTGGTGCAGCAGACCGGCGAAGCCTTCGCCACCTTCGACCCGGCCACGCAGACCGAGACCGTGCTCGCTCCCATCCAGCGCAAGTCCTACGACGCGCTGGGCAATCTCGTCGAGGAGATCGATGCGCTGGGCGGGCGCACCCTGCATTACTACGACGCCCTGCAGCGCGAGAGCGCGCGCATCGAGGCCGACGGCAGCCTGACCACCTGGACCTATGACGCGGTTGGCAACCGCATCCAGCAGACCTGCTACGCCAACACGGTGCAGGTGGCCGGCGGCGGCAGCCTCGGCAGCGCGACGGCGCCCGCCCTCGTCTCCACGGTGCCGGCCGCCGGCGCCTATGTGCTGCTCGACCCGGCCAACGACCGCAGCGTCATCGCCTCCTACGACGGCGTCGGCCGCCAGACCGGCAGCCGCATCGTCGGCATGACGCTGGGCGCCTATCACCCGGAAGCCGGCAGCGGGCAGTACCAGGTCGTCACCGCCGACATCGTCACCAGCACCGTCTACGATGCGCTGGGCAACGTCATCAAGACGGTCGATGGCAACGGCAACGTCACCCGGGGCTACTACGACAAGGCCGGGCACCAGCTCGGCCAGCTCGACGCCAAGGGCTATCTCACCGTCTGGGTGCGCGACAGCGCCGGCAATGTGCTGGAGGAACGCCGCTATGCGAACGTGACCGCGCTGACGGCGACCGACGCCACCTCGCTGGCCGCCCTGCAGGCGGCGACCAGCGCCAGCGCGGACGATCGCATCACCCTCTACACCTACGACAGGCTCGACCGGGTGACGAGCGAGACGCGCAAGAGCGTGGCCTCCGGCACCGTCAACAGCACCAACGGCGCCCTCAGCGAGGCGGTGGCCGATGCGGTGACCCACTATAGCTACGACGGCCTGGGCAATGTGGTGCGCAAGATCGATGCCCTGGGCGCGGTCACCGACTGGCAGTTCGACGCCATCGGCCGCCAGACGCGGGAGCAGAAGGCGGCCTACGTGGACTATCGCGGCGTCAGCGTGCGCCCGACCACCGACATCGAGTACGACGGCCTGAACAACGTCCTGCGCGAGATCGTGCGCGGCAGCGACGACAGCGTCGAGACCGACGACCGCATCACCCGCTACACCTACGGCGTGGGCGGGCACCTCCTCGCCCAGACCGATGCCAACGGCGCACTCACCCAGTACCGGCTGGATGCCGCCGGCCAGGTCACCGCCAGGACGCTGGTGGGCCGGCTCAACGCCGACGGGGTCGCGGTCAATGATGTGAGCTATTACCACTACGACGCCCTGGGCCGCCAGGTGAAGCAGACCGATGCGGCCACCGGCACGCACCAGGAGGTGCGCTACAACGCCTTCGGCGAGATCAGCGGCAAACGCACCAATAGCGGCGGCAGCCAGGCCGCCTGGCAGGAGGTGAGCGAGTACGACCGCGCCGGGCGCATCTGGAAGACCAATTCGGGGACGGGGGTGACGCGCGTCTATGTCTATGACGCCAACGGCAACGCCACCCTCGGCATCGAATCAACCAGCACCGATCTGGCGGGGCTCACGCTCGCCGGCGCGCTCAATCAGGCGGGGACGCTAAAGACGGTCTCGGTCTTTGATGCGCGGAATCAGCTCACCGGGACCTATCAGCCGACGCTGGAGGCCAGCCATGCCTTCGTGGTGATTCAGGCCAATACGGCTGGGCAGGGGGTGTTCGTTGCCAATGATGCGGCAATCAGTATCGGGGCTCAAAGCTCGGTGGGAAATACCAATGCGCCAACAACAAATCCGATTGAAAGTGGGGCGATTGAATTAACCAATGGAAATTTTTCAATTTCAGCGAACGTTGAATATTGGTATACCGTTCCTTGGGATATTGAGCCTTCCACAGGGCTAAATGCGAAGCTCACTGGCATAAGCATTTCATGGCCTGACCTTTCCGCTTATGGTGAAGGAAACGTTAGAATTGAAGTATCCACAGGCTCTCTAAGTAAATACCATCCAGCCTACCTCGGAAATTATGTATATCCCGGCACAACTAACTCCGGTTTTTTTTCATTAAACTTAGATATCAGGGTGCCAGCAGTTCAAGTTAGAAACAACTTGACTATAAAGATATACAAAGAGACAGGTGTCGGTTCAATTCTCTTAGCATCACATACATATCCTGAGGGTTTATTTAATCTCACCCACGCTGACGCCCCCCCCAGATATTCGACGCTTGAGGCCTCAACTGCTCTCCCAAAGACTATTCACTTCAGTGGCCAACCAAACACCGCCGATCGCCTGATCCTCTCCTACCGTCCCGCCGGCTCCAGCGGTCCCTACACCACCGTCTCCGTCCCCCGCTTCACCATCAACGGTACCCCCGTCACCGGCCAATTCGCCTTCGACTGGAGCGCGCTCTCCGGCGGCAACTACGAGATCCAGTACCTCGCGCTGGAGGCTGCCGGCGCGGTGGTCAACAAACAATCCGGCACCCTCAACCTCACCAACCCCAACGCCCCGGTGGTGGTGCAGAACAACGGCGCCCTGGGCGGCATCGGCGGTGCCGGCCGCGGCCTGATCGACAGCGCCGGCAACCTAAACCTCCTCGAGCAGGGCAACGCCACCAGCCTCACCCTCAAATACCGGGTCAAGGGCAGCACTGGCGCCTGGAGCACGCTGACCCTGCCCAACGCCAGCCCCTTCGGCGTCTCCACCCCGGGCTGGTTCAGCCTCAACTACGCCGCCTACTTCGCCGCTGGCACCACCTATGAGCTGGAACTCACCGCCAGCAACGGCACCGGCATCGTCAATCGCGCGGTTGCCGAGTTCTCCCGCAATGCCGCGGGCACCCCCAGCATCTCCGCCTTCACCGCCTACAGCCAGCAACCCTCCATCGTCCAGCTCACCCAGCGCAGCGACACCGCCTACGTGGATGTGCTCTACCGGCTGGGGGCTAGCGGCACCTACACCACTGTCCGCCTCTACCCCAACGTCGCCGGCTCCGGCCAGCTCACCTGGGACGCCTCCGCCCTGGTCGCCGATCCGAATGCCGACTACGACTACGAGGTGGTGTTCAAGGCCTACAGCGCCGGTGGCCTGCTCAACAACCAGACCGCGGCCAATCTGCGCCTGGGCGCGCATGCGACGGTGCTGTCGGCGCAGAACCAGACCACGCCGCTGGTGCTGCGCATCACCCCGCCACAGGGCGACGCGGCCAGCATGCAGTTCGCCTACCGCATCAAAGGCAGTGATGACGCCTATACGCCGCTCACGGCGAGCCCGGGCAGCGGCGAATTCCATGTGGGCCTGGCCGGGCTCGCGCTGCCGGCCAGCGGCAGCCAGGTCTATGAGTACCTCTACGACACCTTCGACGCCGAAGGCCGCCCGCTGGGACGGGAATCCGGCAGCTTCACCCTGCAGCCCGGCGGCGTGAATGCCTCGCGGCTGGACTGGGTGATCCAGGATGTCGCCAGCGTCAGCACCGCCATCCACAAGCAGCAGAGCACCAATGCCTTCGGCGAGGTGGTGCAGGAGATCGACGGCCTGGGCCGCATCACCACGCTCACCTACAACACCCAGGGCCAGCTCGTGCGCAAGGAGGCGCCGGAGACCGACGTCACCCTGGCCAACGGCTTCGTCCAGCGCGCCCGCCCGACCACCCGTTACATCTACGACCTGGGCGGGCGGCTGATCGGCTCGGTGGACGCCAATGGCAACACCAACAGCCAGGTCTGGCTCAACGGTGCGGCCAACGACGAGATCGTGCTCGAGCGCCATGCCGACGGCGGCATCGTCAGCCACGGCTACGACATCCAGGGCGAGCGCCGGGTGGACGTCAATGCGCTGGGCGCACGCACCGAGATCGACTACGACAAGCTCGGCAACGTCGTCGAAGTACGCCACCCGGAGCGGCTGGCCGGCAGCACCGGCAACAGCAACGCCGGCGCCGTCACCGTCCAGGCGGTGGATCGCTACAGCTACGACGCCGCCGGCAACCGCATCAGCCACACCAACACCCTGGGCAGCGTCGAGAAGACCTTCTACGACAGCCTGGGCCGCGTCACCCAGACCCGCAGCTTCGCCGGCTTCGTCACCACCTACAGCTACAGCTACTCGGCCGACATCCTGGGCGTGGGCGGGCTGGCCACCGGCGGCTGGCAGAAGACCACGGTGGATGCGGTCGGACGCAGCAGCATCGAACGCCAGGACAGCTTCGGGCGCACCACCTGGCGCCAGGATCTGGGCGGCCACCAGTTCACCTACAGCTACAACGGCGCCGGCTGGCGTGTTGCCGAAGCGGGCACCAGCGGCCAGGACATCCTGACCGACTACTACGCCAACGGCTTCGTGAAGAGCATCTGGGACAGGGCCACCGGCGCCTACACCCGCTATGAGTACGATGCCGCCGGCAACCGTACCTTCGAGGGCTACATCTACCTCAAGGACGCGACCGACCTCGACGGCGGGGTACGCGACTACTACCAGTACGCCAACCTGGAGTACGACGAGCTGAACCGCCTCAAGCGCGTACTCGACCCCAAGGCCGAGATCCGCTACGAGTACGACGCGGTGGGCAACCGCCGCCACATGCTCAGCACCTACCACGACGGCCTCAATGGCGCAGTGCGCACCCAGGACTACTGGTACGCCTACGATGCGATGAACCGCTTCACCGTCACCATGGGCCAGCTCTCCACCGGCGCACGGGCAACCTCGGCCGCCAGCACCGCGGTCAGCATCGTCAAGGGCACGACCGGGGTGGCCATCGCCTACGATCTGGGCGGCCAGCGCCGCCAGGCGGCCAACGGGGCCGATGGCACCGTCGAGGATTACAGCTACAGCGCCGACGGCTACCTCATCGACGTCAAGATCGACACCGTGCTGCGCAGCCGCCGCGAGACCGACCTCGCCGGCCGGGTCACCCACTACCTGGAATACGGCACCAACGGCAGCACCGTCACCTACACCCGCCAGAGCAGCTACGACGCCGACAGCCGGGTGCTGACCCAGAGCGGCACCGATGGCAGCCTCACCAACTACTACTACACCGACGCCAGCGACAGCAGCACCGCCATCAGCGAGACCGGCGCCGGGGCGCTGGCCAAGAGCGTCACCACCAGCAGCGGCACCACCGTCACCAGCTACTACGCCTATGAGTACTGGGACAGCGCGCTCGAGATGGCGGTGACCAACCAGGGCTGGAACCCGGCCCTGAAGGGCAACAACGCCTACTGGCGCCCGGGCTACGCCTACCGCGTCTATGACGTCAATGGCCACCTCGTCCAGGCCATCGACGCCGGCAGCGACGGCGCCGTCGGCACCACGGATGACCGCAGCTTCCGCTACGTCACCGACGCCCAGGGCCTCATCCTGGTGCGCGACGAGATCGCCGGCGGCCAGGCCAACCGCACCCAGCGCTACTACTACGCCAACAACGTGCGCGTGGGCGACGTCGGCAACGACGGCCCCAGCCGCACCGACTACGCCCAGTCCATCGCCCAGCGCGGCATCGACAGCAAGAGCTACAAGAACTGGAAGCCGGTCGCCAGCGCCGACTTCGACCAGAACTACGAGCCGGTGAGCCCCAGCTACCCCGGCATGACCGCCACCAGCTACACCGTGCGCACCGGCGACACTCTGCAGTCCATCGCCCGCGCGGTGTGGGGCGACGCCGCCTTGTGGTACCTCATCGCCGACGCCAACGGCCTCGTCGGCAACGACGCCCTCAAGGCCGGGCAGGTCCTGACCCTGCCCAACAAGGTCACCAACGTCCACAACAACGCCACCACCTTCCGGCCCTATAACGCTGGCGAGGCCATCGGCGACACCAGCCCCACCCTGCCGGCGGCACCGCCTCCGCCCAAACCCAAGGGTGGGGGATGTGGCGGGGCCCAGATCATTGTCGCCATCATCGTTATCGTGGTGGCAGCCATAACGCAGCAATACTGGATTGCTCAGTATGGCAATGTTTGGGGCACAGTCGCAGCAGCTGCAACCGGCAACGTGGCTGGCCAAGTGGCGGGTAATGCACTAGGTACGCAAAGTGGCTTCAGTTGGAGCAGCTTCGCAACCAGCGTCGTCAGTGCGGGGATTACCGCAGGCATAAGCAGCTACGCCGGCCAGGGTGGAATTGCAGGCCAGCTCGGCGTTTCGTCCAGCACCAACCAGCTCATCGTCAATGCTGCCGCCAGCAACATCATCTCCCAGGGTGTTGCAAACCTGACCGGTATGCAGAAAGGCTTCAGCTGGGCGAGTGTCGCCGCGAGTGCCATCAGTGCGCCCTTGGTTCAATCAGCATTCGACGCGGTGGAAGGAATAGAAGGCTTCCAGAGTTGGGCCTCCAGCTCCCCAGATAGCGCTCGCCTTCTGATGGCCGGGGTCGGATCACTGACTAACAATGTCGTCCGCGTGGCTGTCACCGGCGGGAAGCTCTCTTGGGAGGCCGTCGCCGCTGACACACTCTCAAGCTTTTTCGAACAGAAGAGTAAAGAATGGGCCAGCTCTGCTAGAGCGGCTACGTCTCAGGACGAGTCTGTCAAGACTGGAGTCCGAGACAGCAACCAAGGCCTAATCTCGAAACCGCGCACCACCTGGCTCGATGCCAATACACGCCTCGACAGCCAGCAAGTGCCTCAGACGCCCGAGTCCGAAGCCCTTCTCCAAGCGCTGGCTGAAGCAATCGGTAGCGACGAAGCGAATCAACTTCCCTCGGTCATCGACAGGATGTCAGCGGAAGGTATCCAGCTTGCTCAGGTCATGCTCCCACCCAATCTACTGGGGATTGGTTCTGGAGCGGCGATACCCGGCTTTCAGCGAGACGAACAACCTTTCTCCAAACTGCCTGGTTATGAGCTAGAGACGGAGTTTGGGTTGACATCCAGCCCTCCTCCAAGCTTTCCTGAACAACTTGGGCAAGCCCTCTCCAGCATACCCGGGTATATTGGCAACCTTGTTGAGAGCATGCTCTTGACAACCCCAGCCGCGCCGATGCTCTGGAACGCCAGTCTGATATTTAATATTGGCTCGGAAGACAGGCTTCCTCAGGAAGTAAGCAACATCGGGGAAGAGCCTGCAAACAGTGCAGGACGGTTTGCAACAACTGAGTCCGTAACGATTTCTGGATCAAGGGCGATTGATCTTGGTCAGAGCTACGAAGTTGGCGTCCGTGGTCTTTATGGTGATATCCAGTTCCAGCAAAGACAGTACACAGCAGTCGTTAATGGGCAGCGAGTCAATGGGGTGGCAGATACGGTCACTTCGGTAGCAGGGCGTGACACTGCCGTTGAAGCCAAGTTTGTGGAGAACTGGAGTACGTCACTTCGCAATCCTGCCAGTGACAATGGCGCTAAACCGTGGGCCATCAGCGAGCAGCAAACGATGGTAAATCAGGCTGCCAAATACTCTGCGGGCTTTGATGGCGGGGTCATTTACCATACCAACAGTGCAGAGCTTGCCACGCACTACAGTCAAGTGTTCAGAGATGCAGGAGTCACGAATTTCAGGTTCGTGATAACACCAGCAAAGAAATTCTGAGGTCGGAATGAGCAGTGAAATGGAAAGGATTTTGGGTGGGCCTATCGGGCATGACAAAACTATCCCAGGCTCGGTGTCGATTGATGGCAAAGAGTTTGTTTACTATTGTGATGACGGACGCAACCCGGTTCGCAAACAATTTAGTGCTCTCACGCAGTACACGAACCCTCCGCATGCTCAACGTGGAGGGGTGACATCTCAGGGGTGCAGCTTAGTCTTGCCAGATGGTTCGATATTTCATGCAATTGCGTACCATGGTGATCTTGCGGGTTGGCGGCAAGACATCGAAGAGGGTGCTGCTGGGCTGAAGGTCGCACTTGCAAAGATTGATGCTGACAAGATCGTCCTTTCAGATGGAAGAGAGTTCGAGCTATCTGCGTGCACAGCAAAGTTTGAATAGGTAACAGAAACAAAAAGCTCCACTCACCCGCTGCGCGGGTCGGTGGGGCTTCTTCTCTAGCCACCGTTGTGGATCGGTTGCGGTTCGCTACAGCGCCTCCATAATCGCCACCGCTTCGGCAGACCGCAGGATTCTGCTGCCCTGGTAGCTGCCCCCAGCGTATGCAGATACTTGTCGCCCAACACGATCATATCGGCCTGCGCTGATAGCGCACAGGCCAACACCTCGTCATCGTCGGCATCAACCTTGATGGTCGCGCGATCTGCGCCGCTCCACCACCATCGCAGTTCCGCATGGCTCTCCAATCAACAGCCCTGACGCCGCAACCGCCTTGGCGAATTTGCGGCGCGGTAAAACAGCAGCATCCCTACATCCAACTCAGCCCGAGAGCAACGACGCAGACAACAACAGCCCTACTCACCTAAATCAAATAACCCATCAGCACTAACCCCTTCCC
>Ga0209699_100437_pt1 | contig 23373 bp, 18 predicted proteins | sample SynthPrep_1_END__FD_187204 | JGI IMG/M metagenome (GOLD analysis project Ga0209699, IMG submission 187204) | Synthetic microbial communities from Ohio, USA - SynthPrep_1_END_DS7_MetaG (SPAdes) (version 2) | ecosystem: Engineered > Bioreactor > Aerobic > Activated sludge | place: USA: Ohio...
GCTTTATCTCTGGCACAACAACAATAACAAGCAATGCCCTACACAATAAGAACAAGACGTAACGACTCCAGAACAACAAGAACAACAAGGACGGAGGCGCAGCTAACTGATTCTTTTGGAGAGGAGTTGCCTCAGGGGTTCGCCCCATACGACCAGGCCGAGAACAATAAAACTGCCTCAAGGCAGCGCCAGAAACTGGTTGGAATAGGCAACATCAGCGTCCAAAGAAATCCGTTTGCTATTGGCTCCCCGCTCTAGGGAGCACCCGGTAAGCCACGGCAAGCCGGGAAGGGCCAACAACAAAAACAACAGGCCCTCAATAACAATAAAAACAAAGCACGCACCAACTTGGGGGGGAGCTTCGGCTCCCCCAGTAGCTTCCGGTTCCCGGATCCCCGCCTGCCGCCTCTCTACACACCTTCTCCCATCACGATGCTAGAATCGGCAGCAATCATGCGGCCATCGTTTCGCATGCAGTTGAAAAACCTTGCCCAGGTCGGCCGCCATAACGCCGTGATGCCCGCGCAGGTAATGTTTCAACAGCATACGGGGCTGGCCGGCCACTACTCCAAACAGTGCATCCCATGCTGAAAAAGCTGTTCAAGTCCTTTCGCTCACCTCTGCGCCGCGCACCACGTCCACGCAGCACGCCTGAAGTGCTCGGCAGTCGACAACATCCGCTCAATCGCAACGAGATCAGTCGTCATGCCATCAGCGTGGTCGAGCGCCTGCAGCGAGCGGGCTACCAGGCCTATCTGGTCGGTGGTTGCGTACGTGACCTGCTGCTGGATATCGATCCGAAGGATTTCGATGTAGCCACCAGTGCCACGCCCGAACAGGTACGTGCCGAATTCCGTAACGCACGGGTGATCGGTCGCCGCTTCAAGCTGGTTCATGTGCACTTCGGTCGCGAGATCATCGAAGTCGCCACCTTCCGCGCCAACCACCCGCAGGGCGAGGAAGAAGAAAACAGCAACCAGGCTGCCCGCCACGAAAGCGGACGCATCCTGCGCGACAACGTCTACGGCACGCTGGAAGACGACGCACAGCGCCGCGACTTCACCATCAACGCGCTGTACTACGACCCGACCCAGGAACACATTCTCGACTACGCCCGCGGCATGCACGATGTGCGCAATCATCTGGTGCGGCTGATCGGCGACCCCGAGCAGCGCTACCTGGAAGACCCGGTGCGCATGCTGCGGGCCGTGCGCTTTGCCGCCAAGCTCGACTTCGATATCGAGAAGCACAGTGCCGCGCCGATGCGCCGGCTGGCGCCGATGTTGCGTGACATTCCGTCGGCTCGCCTGTTCGACGAGGTGCTCAAGCTGTTCCTCGCCGGCTATGCCGAGTACACCTTCGACCTGCTGCTGGAACACGACCTGTTCGCTCAGTTGTTCCCGGCCACGGGTGAAGCGCTCAAGCACAACCCCGAATACACCGAGAAGCTGATCCGCCAGGCGCTGATCAACACCGACGACCGTATCCACGACGGCAAGTCGGTCACCCCGGCCTTCCTCTTCGCGGCGCTGCTCTGGCCCGCTCTGCCCGCTCGCGTATTGCAATTGCAGAGCAAAGGCATGCCGCCGATTCCGGCGATGCAGGAAGCCGCTCACGAACTGATCGCCGAGCAGTGCCAACGCATTGCCGTGCCCAAGCGCTTCACCATCCCGATCCGCGAGATCTGGGACATGCAGGAGCGCCTCCCGCGCCGCAGTGGTAAACGCGCCGACCTGCTGCTGGAAAATCCGCGCTTCCGCGCCGGTTACGACTTCCTCCTGCTGCGTGAACTCGCGGGCGAAGACACCGGCGGTCTGGGCGACTGGTGGACGGATTACCAGGACGCCAATGACAGCCAGCGCCGACAGATGATTCGCGACCTGGCCGGCAAGCCCGAAGCGGCCGGCAGTGCCCCACGCAAGCGCCGCCGCAACAACAACCGGCGCAAGCGCGGTGACGACGGCAGCGCCGCAGCAGAATGATGGAACGGGTCTACATCGGTCTGGGCAGCAACCTGGCAACCCCCCGCCAGCAGTTGCAGGACGCCCTCGGCGCACTCGCCTGCCTGCCAAAAAGCCAACTGGCAGGCCGCTCCTCGCTGTACGCCAGCGATCCACTGGGCCCGCCGGATCAACCGCGTTACGTCAATGCCGTGGCCGCACTGGATACCGCACTGGAGCCGTGGCAACTGCTCGACGCCCTGCAACGCATCGAGTTGGAGCAGGGCCGCGTACGCAAGGCCGAGCGCTGGGGGCCGCGCACACTGGATCTGGACATTCTGCTGTTCGGTAGCAGGGTGATTGCCGACGAGCGTCTGACCGTCCCGCACTACCATATGCACGCACGCCCCTTCGTGCTCTATCCGCTGGCCGAGCTCGCCCCCGAGCTGGAATTGCCCGATGGGCGTCGCCTGTCCGAATTGCTCGCCGCCTGCCCCTTCACCGGGCTGGAGCGTCTGCCCGAGTGATCCCTTGGCGCCATGGCGCAACTGCTCTAGCCTGACGCTTCAGCCCTCACATTGGCGGTAACGCCAGTAACAGAGCGGTAACACCTGCAATTGACTTCAAGCCCCCCCATCAGGACTATAGGCGTCCCGTCGCCCGGCGACGGGCGCACCTTTATGCCAATCCAGGCCGGATTGCAGCCGGATAGAAGCCGTATACCGAGCCTGAGCGAGGATCCTTGAAATGCCTGACGTTACCCTGACCACCCTGCAAAGCCTGAAGCAGAACGGTGAAAAGATCGCCATGCTGACCGCTTATGACGCCACCTTCGCCCATGCCTGCAGCCAGGCCGGTGCCGAGGTGCTACTGGTCGGCGACTCCCTGGGCATGGTGTTGCAGGGGCACGACAGTACCCTGCCGGTGACCATCGAAGAGATGGCCTACCACACCGCCAGCGTCAAACGCGGTAACAACGGCGCGCTGATCATCACCGACCTGCCGTTCATGGCCTATGCCACCATCGAACAGACCCTGCTCAACAGCGCCAGACTGATGCAGGCCGGCGCTCACATGGTCAAGCTGGAAGGCGCAGGCTGGCTGGCCGAACCGATCCGCCTGCTGGCCGAGCGCGGTGTACCGGTCTGTGCCCACCTCGGGCTCACGCCCCAGGCCGTGAACATCCTCGGAGGCTACAAGGTTCAGGGCCGCCAGGAGGCACAGGCGCGCCAGATGCGCGCCGATGCCATGGCTCTGGAACAAGCCGGTGCGGCCATGCTGCTGCTCGAGTGCGTCCCCAGCGAGCTGGCAGCCGAGATCGCTCAGGCAGTGAAGATCCCGGTCATCGGCATCGGTGCCGGTTCGGGAACCGACGGCCAGGTGCTGGTGCTGCACGATATGCTCGGTCTGTCGCTCAGCGGCCGCTCGCCCAAGTTCGTGCGCAATTTCATGGAAGGCCAGGACAGCATCCAGGCAGCACTCAACGCCTATGTCCGGGCCGTCAAGGACGGCAGCTTCCCGGCTGCCGAACACGGTTTCTCGGCATGAACACGGTCAAGACCCTGCGCGAGCTGCGCGCCGCAGTAGCCCAGGCGCGTGCCGAGGGCAAGCAGATCGGCTTCGTGCCGACCATGGGCAACCTGCATGCCGGTCATGTCTCCCTGGTGGAAATCGCTGCTCAGCGCGCCGATTTCGTGGTTGCCAGCATCTTCGTCAACCCGCTGCAGTTTGGTGCCGGCGAGGATCTGGACAAGTATCCACGCACCCTGGTGGCCGACCAGGAGAAGCTCTTCGCCGCTGGCTGTCACCTGCTGTTCCACCCCGATGTCACGGAGATGTATCCACACGGCATGGAGAACCAGACGCGCGTCATCGTCCAGGGCGTATCCGAAGGGCTCTGCGGTGCCAGCCGTCCAGGCCATTTCGAGGGCGTGGCCACGGTGGTCACCAAGCTGTTCCAGATGGTGCAACCGGATCTGGCCGTATTCGGCGAGAAGGATTACCAGCAACTGGCGGTCATCCGCACCCTGGTGCGCGACCTCAACATGCCGATCCAGGTCATCGGCGCCCCCACCCAACGTGCCGAGGATGGCCTGGCGCTGTCCTCGCGCAATGGCTATCTCAGCGCCGTACAGCGCGCCACCGCTCCCGCGCTCTACAGCAGTCTGCGCGGCATCGCCGACGAGCTGAAACGCGGCGCGCGCGATTACACACGCCTGATCGAAGCCGCCCAGGCCCGGCAGCGTGAGGCGGGCTTCGTGCCTGACTACCTGGAAATCCGCAATGCGCTCACCTTGCGCCCCGCCGCCATAGACGACCGCCACCTGGTGGTGCTGACGGCGGCTCAGTTGGGCAATACCCGCCTGATCGACAATCTGCTGGTGGAACTGCCTGACCAGTAGCAGCGTCCAAACGCGGACGGTTACACTCTCGAGGCCCGGATCATTTCCGGGCCTTTGCTTTTGCGGATCAGGAGCTCCGATGGCCTATTACCAGCAGCCTCACGACGTTACCAGCCTGCCCGCCTGGCAGGCTCTGCGCCAACACCGCCATGACATGGCCGGGTTCAGCATGCGCGAGGCTTTCGCCGACGATGCCACTCGCTTTCAACGCTTTTCCCTGGACAGCTGCGGCCTGCTGCTGGACTACTCGAAGAACCTGATCAACGACGACAGCCTCGCACTGCTGATCCAGCTGGCCGAGCAGGCCGGCCTGCCGCGCTCCATCGAAGCACTGTACAAGGGTGAACAGGTCAACGCCTCGGAGCATCGCGCCGCACTGCACACAGCCCTGCGCAGCCCGATCGGCCGGCGCCTGGTGCTCGACGGTGTCGACATCATTCCTCAGGTGCACCGCGTGCTGCATCAACTGACCGAGCTGGTCAGCCGCGTGCACAGCGGCCTGTGGCGCGGTTACAGCGAGAAACCGATCAAGGAAGTGGTCAACATCGGCATCGGCGGCTCCTTCCTCGGTCCGCAGCTGGTTTCCGAAGCCCTGCGCCCCTTCACCCAGCGCGGCGTGCGTTGCCACTACCTGGCCAATATCGACGGAAGCGAATTCCGCGAGCTCACTGCGCGCCTGAATCCGGAAACCACGCTGTTCATCGTTTCCAGCAAGTCCTTCGGTACGCTCGAAACCCTGAAGAACACCCTGGCCGCACGCGACTGGTACCTGGCCATGGGCGGCCCGGAAGAGGAGCTGCATCGACACTTCATCGCCGTGACCAGCAATCGCAAGGCAGCCATCGAATTCGGCATCCGCGAAGAGAACATCTTTCCCATGTGGGACTGGGTTGGCGGTCGCTACTCACTGTGGTCCGCCATCGGCCTGCCCATCGCCCTGGCCATCGGCGTGTCCAACTTCAAGGAGCTGCTGGCCGGCGCCTATGCCATGGATCAGCATTTCACCCAGGCGCCACTGGCCGAGAACATGCCGGTACTGATGGCCCTGCTGGGTATCTGGTACACCAATTTCTGGGACTCGCAAAGCCACGCGATCCTGCCCTACGACCACTACCTGCGTAACTTCACCAAGCACCTGCAGCAGCTGGACATGGAGTCCAACGGCAAGAGCGTGCGTCAGGACGGTAGCGCACTGGACATCGCCACCGGCCCGGTGATCTGGGGCGGCGTCGGCTGCAACGGTCAGCACGCCTACCACCAGTTGCTGCACCAGGGCCGCCTGCTGGTACCGGCGGACTTCATCGTCCCGGTCAACAGCTACAACCCGCTCTCCGACCATCACCAGTGGCTGTTCGCCAACTGCCTGTCGCAGGCTCAGGCACTCATGCAGGGCAAGAGCCGCGAAGAGGCCGAGGCCGAGCTGCGCGCCAGGGGCCTGCCGGAAGCCGACGTGCAGAGCCTGGCGCCGCACAAGGTCATTCCCGGCAACCGCCCGAGCAATATCCTGGTGATGAACCGCATCGCACCGTTCAACCTCGGTGCGCTGGTGGCGTTGTATGAGCACAAGGTGTTCGTACAGAGTGCCATCTGGGGTATCAACGCCTTCGACCAGTGGGGTGTCGAACTCGGCAAGGAGATGGGCAAGGAGGTCTACCAGCGCCTGACCGGTGCCAGTGACGCGCCGGCCGGAGATGCGTCCACTCAGGGCCTGATCGAGCATTTCCGCTCCCAGCATCGCGGCTGATGCTGTCTGTGCCGCCCTGTTAAGAGACATGGCGGCACAGTTCGGGCTTGAACCCTGCCCCCGCCCGGGTGCACCCTTGTGATCGTTGCGGACAAACAATTACAAGGACCCCGCCATGTTCGAGATCACTCGCCACCCCGTGCCAGACGCGGTGCGCCAGCGCGCGCACCTGGACAACGACGCCTATCTGCGCCTCTACCAGCAGTCCATCGAGCAGCCCGAAACCTTCTGGGCGGAACAGGCCAAGGCCTTTCTCGACTGGTTCAAACCCTGGGATCAGGTGCATGCCAGTGACCTGAAACAGGGCCGCGCCGAATGGTTCAAGGGGGGCCAGCTCAACGTCGCCTACAACTGCATCGACCGTCATCTGGAAAAGCGCGGCGAACAGATCGCCATCATCTGGGAAGGCGACAACCCTGCCGAGTCGGCGCACATCACCTACAACAAGTTGCACAGCAATGTCAGCCGCCTGGCCAACGTGCTCAAGAGCCGTGGCGTGAAGAAAGGCGACCGGGTGTGCATCTACATGCCGATGATTCCCGAAGCGGCCTACGCCATGCTCGCCTGCACGCGCATCGGTGCCGTGCACTCGGTGGTATTCGGCGGCTTCTCTCCCGATGCCCTGCGCGATCGCATACTCGATGCCGACTGCCGCACCGTGATCACCGCCGACGAAGGCGTGCGCGGCGGCAAGTACATCCCGCTGAAGAACAATGTCGACAAGGCGCTGCAGAGCTGCCCGAACGTCTCCACCGTGGTGGTGGTCGAGCGCACGCAAGGCAATGTCGCCTGGGTCGAAGGTCGCGACATCTGGTATCACCAGGCGCTCAAGGAAGCCAGCGCGGACTGCCCGGCCGAACCGATGGACGCCGAAGATCCGCTGTTCATCCTCTACACCTCCGGCTCCACCGGCAAACCCAAGGGCGTGCTGCACACCACCGGCGGCTACCTGCTCGGCGCCGCGATGACCCACAAGTACGTGTTCGACTACCACGAGGGCGACGTCTACTGGTGCACCGCCGATGTCGGCTGGGTCACCGGGCACAGCTACATCGTCTACGGCCCGCTGGCCAACGGCGCCATTACCCTGATGTTCGAAGGTGTGCCCAACTACCCGAACGCCTCGCGCTTCTGGCAGGTGGTGGACAAGCACCAGGTAAACATCTTCTACACCGCGCCGACCGCCCTGCGCGCGCTGATGCGCGAAGGCGAAGGCCCGGTCAAGGCCACTTCGCGCAGCAGCCTGCGCCTGCTCGGCTCGGTAGGCGAGCCGATCAACCCGGAAGCCTGGGAGTGGTACTTCAATGTGGTCGGCGAATGCCGCTGCCCGATCGTCGACACCTGGTGGCAGACCGAAACCGGCTCCGTACTCATTACCCCGCTGCCCGGTGCCACCGATCTCAAGCCTGGCTCGGCCACCCGCCCATTTTTCGGCGTGCAGCCAGTGCTGCTGGATGAACAGGGCAAGGAGATCGACGGCCCCGGCGCTGGCGTGCTCGCCATCAAGTCGAGCTGGCCAAGCCAGATCCGCAGCGTCTACGGCGATCACCAGCGCATGATCGAAACCTACTTCAAGCCCTACCCCGGCTATTACTTCACCGGCGACGGCGCACGCCGCGACGAGGACGGCTACTGGTGGATCACCGGCCGCGTCGACGACGTGATCAACGTCTCCGGCCACCGCATCGGCACGGCGGAGGTGGAGAGCGCACTGGTGCTGCACGACGCCGTCGCCGAGGCAGCTGTAGTCGGCTATCCGCACGACCTCAAGGGTCAGGGCATCTATGCCTACGTCACCCTGATGAAAGATCAGGAACCGTCGGATGAGCTGAAGAAGGAGCTGCTCACCCTCGTCGGCAAGGAGATTGGCAGTTTCGCCAAGCCGGAGCTGGTGCAGTGGGCTCCCGGCCTGCCGAAAACCCGCTCGGGCAAGATCATGCGGCGTATCCTGCGCAAGATCGCCTGCAACGAGCTGGAGAACATGGGCGACACCTCCACCCTGGCCGACCCCAGCGTGGTCGACAGCCTGATCGACCAGCGCCTCAACCGCTGACCCTCGCGCCCGGCCCGAAAGGGCCGGGCTGATCTTGTCTTGCGCCAGCCAAGCGCCGAAACTGCGCGCCATGGAATCCTTACGCAGACAGATCGAACTCCAGGTTCACAGCCTCACCGGCGCCTCGCTCGGCGTGCTCGACCTCGACCAGCCACGCGGCGACGCCGGCCTGTTCGGCCCCGAGTCGATGGTATGGGAGGTGCACGCCGACTTTACCTCGATGATGGTTGGCGGCATTTCCGCCCTGCTCCTGCAGATGCTGCATCCGCTGGCATTGGCCGGCGTATGGGATCACTCCAGCTTCCGCCAGGACATGCTCGGCCGTCTGCGCCGCACCAGCCTGTTCATCGCCGGAACCACTTATGGCGGCACGCATGACGCAGAACGGTTGCTCGAGAAGGTGCGCAACATCCACCTGCAGGTGGTCGGCCAGGCACCGGATGGCCGCCCCTACGCCGCCAGCGATCCCGACTTGCTGACCTGGGTGCACGTATCCGAGGTCAGCCAGTTCCTCGCCGGCTACCTGCGTTACGTCGACCCGCAGTTGCCGCTGAGCGAGCAGGATCGCTACTACCGCGAAGTCGCATTGATCGCCGAGCGCCTGGGGGCACAGGAAGTGCCCAGCTCAAGCCAGGCGATCGCCGAATATCTCCAGCGCATGCGCCCACAACTGCTCTGCGACGAGCGTACCCGCGAGGTAGTAAGGCTGCTGCATGCCGCGCCCATGCCGAGCGTCCTGGCCAAGCCGTTCGGCAGCCTGGTCATGCAGGCAGGCATCGACCTGCTGCCGGATTGGGCCAGCGATCTGCTCGGTGAGCATCAGGCGCCCTGGCGCCGCCCGTTGATTCGCGCCAGCGTGCAGCGCACCGCCGCGCTGCTACGCTGGGCCATCCGCAACAGCGCGGCGCAGCGCGCCCGTCGTCGCCTGATCCCCTGACCGAGCGTGGCTGGCCGGTCAGTATTGGCTATGCGACGATGAGCGCCTTTGCGGTCACTCTCTGAACCGAACCGAGGACATGTACATGCAAGACGTCGTCATCGTTGCCGCCACCCGCACCGCCATCGGCAGCTTCCAGGGCAGCCTGGCCGAGATTCCCGCACCCGAACTCGGCGCCATCGTCATCAAACGCCTGCTGGAGCAGACCGCTATCGACGGCGCCCTGGTCGATGAAGTCATCCTCGGCCAGGTGCTCACCGCAGGCTCCGGGCAGAACCCCGCACGCCAGGCCGTGATCCGCGCCGGCCTGCCTCACGTCGTGCCGGCCATGACCCTGAACAAGGTCTGCGGCTCCGGACTCAAGGCCCTGCACCTCGCCGCCCAGGCCATTCGCTGCGGCGATGCCGAAGTGATCATCGCCGGCGGCATGGAGAACATGAGCCTCGCGCCCTACGTCCTGCCCAAGGCGCGCACCGGCCTGCGCATGGGCCACGCACAGATGCTCGACAGCATGATCACCGACGGCCTCTGGGATGCCTTCAACGACTACCACATGGGCATCACCGCCGAGAACCTGGTGGCCAAATACGGCATCAGCCGCCAAGCCCAGGACGCCTTCGCCGCCGCCTCGCAGCAGAAGGCCGTGGCCGCCATCGAGGCCGGGCGCTTCGACGCCGAGATCACCCCGGTGCCAATCCCCCAGCGCAAGGGCGACCCCATCGCCTTCGCCCGTGACGAGCAGCCGCGTGCCGGCACCACCGCAGAATCCCTGGCCAAGCTCAAACCGGCGTTCAGCAAAGACGGCAGCGTCACCGCCGGCAACGCCTCCAGCCTCAACGACGGCGCCGCCGCCGTAATGCTGATGAGCGCGGCCAAGGCCCGGGCGCTGGGCCTGCCGGTGCTGGCAAGAATTGCCGCCTACGCCAATGCCGGCGTCGATCCGGCGATCATGGGCATCGGCCCGGTCTCGGCCACCCGTCGCTGCCTGGAGAAAGCCGGCTGGAACCTGGCCGAGCTGGATCTGATCGAAGCCAACGAGGCCTTCGCCGCCCAGGCGCTGTCGGTCGGCCAGGAACTGGACTGGGATGCCGACAAGGTCAACGTCAACGGCGGCGCCATCGCCCTTGGCCACCCCATCGGCGCCTCGGGCTGCCGCGTGCTGGTCAGCCTGCTGCACGAGATGATCCGCCGCGATGCGAAGAAGGGCCTGGCCACCCTGTGCATCGGCGGCGGTCAGGGCGTGGCGCTGGCCATCGAGCGCGAGTGAAGCGCGAAGCCGTAGGGCGGGTGTAACCCGCCATCTCGGGCTGCACCCGCCCTACGGAGCAACACACCCACCCGCTCGGCCTCGGCCGGGCGTTGTCATTTCCACCAACCAGGCACAATCGACCTGACAGGCCTGGTCAAAGCCCTTACACAACCATAAGAAAGAGGCGTCATCCATGTTCAACACCCTCACCCGCATGAGCGTGAGCCTGGTACAGAAGTACCTGCCCTCGCCTTTCGTGTTTTCCGCACTCCTGACCCTGGGTGTCCTGATTGCCGGCATCTTCTCCACCGGCCAGTCGCTACCCGCCATGGTGCAGCACTGGAGCACCGGTTTCTGGACCCTGCTCGGCTTCGCCATGCAGATGGCCCTGATCTTCGTCACCGGGCACGCCCTGGCCAGCGCGCCAATCATCAACCGCCAGCTCGACCGTCTCGCCGGCCTGGCTCGCACACCGGGCCAGGCGATCATCATGGTCACCCTGGTGGCACTGGTCGGCTGCTGGGTCAACTGGGGCTTCGGCCTGGTCATCGGGGCGGTCTTCGCCCGCGCCCTGGCGCGTCAGGTCGAAGGCGTGGACTACCCCCTGCTGGTCGCCTCGGCCTACTCCGGTTTCCTGGTCTGGCACGGTGGCCTGGCCGGGTCGATTCCACTGTCGATGGCCACTGGCGGCCCGGATCTGGCGCGCATGACCGCCGGCGTGCTGAGCGACCCGGTGGGCATCAGCGAAACCCTGTTCAGCACCCTGAACCTGACCATCGTCGGCCTGCTGGTGATCGGCCTGCCGCTGCTCAATCGCGCCATGCACCCGCGCCAGGGCGCCAAGGTGGCCGACCCCGCCAAGCTGGTGGAAGCACGCGCCGAACTGCCGGCCCGTGAAACCCCCGCCCAACGCCTGGACGACAGCCGCCTCCTCGGTCTGGCACTGGTGGCCATGGCCGGCATCTACCTGTTCAACCACTTCGCCACCAAGGGCTTCGTCCTCGGCCTGGATGTGGTCATCGCCATCTTCCTGTTCAGCGGCCTGCTGATGCACGGCACCCCGGAGCGCTACATGCGCGCCGTGGATGAAAGCGTGCGCGGCATCGGCGGCATCGTCCTGCTGTTCCCCTTCTACGCCGGGATCATGGGCATGATGATGGGCGCCAGCGCCGACGGCGTCTCCCTCGGCCGGCAGATCACCGAGGCCTTCATTTCCTGGTCGTCGGCCGACACCTTCCCGCTGCTGGCCTTCCTCAGCGCCGGTGTGGTCAACGTGTTCGTGCCGTCCGGTGGCGGTCAGTGGGCCGTACAGGGGCCGATCATGCTGCCGGCCGCCGAAGCCCTCGGCGTATCGACCACCGTCACCGCCATGGCGATCGCCTGGGGCGACGCCTGGACCAACATGATCCAGCCGTTCTGGGCCTTGCCGCTGCTGGGCATCGTCGGCCTGGGGGCACGCGACATCATGGGCTACTGCCTGATCATGCTGCTGTACTCGGGCGTGGTGATCTGCGGCGCGTTCTACTTCCTCGGCTGACCTTGCAACGAAGCCAGGAAAGGCCTGGCCATTGCGCGCGAGTAAAGAGCGAGAAATCGTAGGGCGGGTAAAAACCCGCCGCCACAGGCACCGGCGGGTTGCACCCGCCCTACGGTTCCCCAGCCGTTGCCCGCTCGCGATCAACACGTTGCTGGCGCGATGCAAGGCAGAGCAGAAGCAGCAGGCGGTGCCGAACTCACGCCCCCATCAGCCGCTGCGCCTTGGCCATCGCTACGGCCTGGGTGCGTCTTTGCACACCGAGCTTGACGTTGATCCGCCGCGCATGGGTCTTGACCGTGTGCAGCGAGATGAACAGGCGATCGGCGATTTCCTGATTGGAACAGCCCTGGGCGATCAGTTGCAGCACCGCCAGCTCGCGCGAGCTGAGCAGCGCGGTGCCGGCGCTGGCGGGTTCATCCAACCGCGGAGCCGGCTCGAACAGTCGCTGATGCAGGCTCTGTCCGACCTCCCCGGGCAACAGGCGTTCGAGCCATTGCGCCTGGCGCTGCTGCAACTCCTGCAAGGGGCGCAGCAGACGCACCTGACGGGCCTCACCCAGGGCCTGCAACAGCAGCGCATCGGCCTGTTCCTCGCGCCCCTGCAACAACACGCCCTCGGCCAGGGCGACCTGGCATTCACAGGCCAGGCTGCGATGCCCGGCGCGCTGGAACTCCTCCAGCAACAGACACAAGGCATGCTCGGCAGCGGCGTGATGGCCAAGCAGTTGGTCACTGATCGCCAGATAGAGGCGCAGCCGTGGCAGCAGGTCGTAGAACTCCGAAGGCGCCAGTTGCTGGCGCTGCTGCAACTGCTGCAGGGTCTGGGCGAACACCTCGCGTGCCCTGACATTCTGCCCCTGACGCAGCGCCAGGCGTCCGGCCTGTAGCTGCAACACGCAGCGGTAACGCACCTCGGGGACGTGCGACCACTGCATCACCCGCTCGGCCTTCTGCAACCACTGGTGAGCCTCGTCCAGATCGCCACGCGCCTCGGCCAGTTCGAGCAGCCCCAGGTAGCCGGAAATGGTGTAGGCATCCTCGCAGTGCTCGGCTTCCTCCAGACCCTGGCGATAAGCCTGCCGAGCCGCCTCGTCCAGGCCCTGGCGGGCCAGCAGGCTGGCCCGCATGAGCAGCAACCGGCCCACTACCGGGCTGTGGTCGCAGTGCTCGCGCAACAGGGCCAGGGACTGTTCGGCGAGTTCGGCCGCGCGCCCGGCCTCGCCACGCATTTGCAACAGCAGGCAATGATCGGTGTTGAGCAGCGCTTCGAAGATCAGGCTGCCATGCACGCGTGCCAGGCGCAGGCCCTGATCCAGAGCCTGCTTGGCCTGCTCCAGGGCATGTTCGGCCATATGCTGCTGGGCCAGCGCCTGATAGCAGAGCACGCGCTGCGACCAACTGCCCTCGTCCAGCATCTGCAGGGCTTCCTGGCAGTGCATCCGCGCATCACGCCGTCCGCATTGCCGGGCCAGTACGCCCATCAACGCCTGCCAGTGGGCGACCAGTTTGCGCTGGCGGCGCTCGTCGGGTTGCGGCATGAAATGCGTCAGGCCTCTGATGCAGGCGCGGGCTTCGTCGAAACGGGCACAGATGATCAGCGCCCAGGCCTGCAACACGATCAACCGTGGCGAACTGGCGAACAACCACTGCGGCAGCTCCTCGCGCCATTGCAGCAGTTGCGCCACCGAGTGTTCCTGAAGCAACTGCTCCTGGTCGAAGCGTTGCAGGTAGTTGACCGCGACCTCGACCTGGCCGGCCTGCAAGGCATGTTCGACCGCCTCGCGAATATCACCGTGCCGGGCGAACCATTGGCAGGCGCGCACGTGGATCGACGCGGGTAGCGGGGCTCCCGGCAGGCGCCGCAGCACGTCGGCAAGCGGCCGCCACAGGCGGAACCAGGTGCCGCTGCTGTCCAGGCTGCGGACGAACAACTGACGCCGTTGCAGCTCGGCCAGCAACTCACTGCCACGGCCTTCGAGCAGATGCTCGCACAGCGGCAGGGAAAAACGCGGCAACAAGGCCAGGGCGTGCAGGTCGCTGCGCAGCTCCTCGTCCAGTTCGCTCAGCACCTCGTGCTGCACGTAGTCGCGCAACACCGGGCAGCCATCCTGCAAACGCTGGCGCAGTGCATCCTCGTCGGCATCGAGCAACAGCAGGCGAACCGCCGCCAGCCAGCCTTCGCTGCGTTGCAACAGGGCCTGCCGGCAGTCGTCGGCGAGCGTGACCGGCAACGCCGCCAGCAGCTCGCTCAGCGCCGCCGCATCCAGCGCCAGATCGCCGCCTTGCAGTTCCAGCAGATCGCCCTGCAACAACAGGCGTGGCAGGTTCCAGGCAGGCGTGCGGCGGCTGGCGACCCACCAGGTGACCCGCGTCGGCGCCGCCGCGAACAGGCGGTCGAGACAGGCATCGAGCGCGTCATCGGCCTGACGCGGGTAGTCGTCGAGAAAAATCCACAGGCGCCCCGGATGCGCGTGCAACAGTTCGAGCAGGGCCGCTTCGCTGCCCTCCTCGCCCGGCACCTGCATGGCCACGGCCAGCCGCCTGCACAGTTGTTCAGGCGACAGGCGGCGCCCACCGAGGTCGAGCCAGACCCGCTCGATGGCCGTTGGCATCTGCCGCGCACACTGGCCGAACAGCACGCTCTTGCCGCTGCCGGCAGGCGCGCACAACAGGCGCAGGCGCGACTCGCTGGCGAGCAGACGCTGAATCAGAGCAGGACGGGAAACGACGCCCGGCGGCAGTCGTGGCAGATCGGCAGGTTGTACCTGCACCGCGCTCGCGCGGGCGATGGCAAGGGTCGGCATGGCAGCGGTTCTCTCTGCTTGTCATTGTTGAACCACCCGGTGATGGTACCCCGCTCACCGCTCATGACCACCCCTTGGCGCTTATGCTTTGAGATTCACGCGAGAGCCGGTGCCGCACGGGGCGGCACCGGCCTGGAACGGACTCGACTACCTCAGCGCACGCCGGCGTTACGCAACGCGGCCGGGGTGAAGTCCTTCGCCGATGCCTGGGTACCGTACTGGATCGACATCTTCTCCTCGTTGGCCATGCCGACGGCGACATAGCGACCGGCGATGACGTCGTACAGCGCCTCCAGGGCGTAGACCGGAATCTTCTGCGCATAGTGCTGCAACAGCATCGCCTCGCCGATACGCCAGAGCTGACCGCGACCGTCGTAGTGCTCGGACAGGGCGATCTGCCAGGAGTCCTCGTCGACGTAGAAGCGACGCTTGGCGTAGATGTTGCGCTCGCCGGACTTCAGCGTCGCCTCCACTTCCCATACACGGTGCAGCTCGTAGCGGGTCAGGTCCTGGTTGATGTGCCCGGCCTTGAGGATGTCGGCATACTTCACGCTCGGCAGTGCCAGACGGTAGTTGTTGTAGGGGATGAACAGCTCGCGCTTGCCCACCAGCTTCCAGTCATAACGATCCGGGGCGCCGTTGAACATGTCGAAGTTGTCCGAGGTGCGCAGGCCGTCCGACGCGGTGCCGGGGCCGTCATAGGCCACCTGCGGGGCACGCCGCACACGGCGCTGGCCGGCGTTGTACAGCCAGGCCATGCGTGGCTCGGCCACCTGGTCGAGGGAGTCGTGCACCAGCAGCACGTTGCCGGCCAGGCGCGAGGGCGCGGTGACCCGCTGCTTGAAGAACAGCAGGGCGTTCTCCGCCTTGCCCGGATCGATGTCGGGGATGTTCTCCGGGAACGCCACTTCGTCCTCGAAGTTCACCAGGGTGTAGGCACCGTTGGTCTGCGGCGAGGCCTGCACGATGCTGCGCTTGAGGTTGCCACCGCGATAGCGGGTGATGTGGTTCCACACCACCTCCAGGCCGTTCTGCGGAATCGGGAAGGCGTAGTAGCGGCTGTCGGTGAAACCGGTCAGGCCGTTGCCACCGTCACGCAACCCGGTCTTCACCGCGCTGGTTCTGGCGGCGGCGTTGATCGCATCGGGCACCGCCGTGCTGCGGTGCGTCGGGTACACCGGCATGCGGTAGGTTTCCGGGTAGCGGGCGAACATCGCCAGTTGTCCGGCCGACAGCTGGTCGCGGTATTGCTCCAGGTTCTGCGCGGTGATGGTGAACAGCGGTTGTTCGCCAGCGAAGGGGTCACTGAGAAAACCACGCGCATCCACCTGCCCGGCATCGCTGGCCATGCCGCCCGTCCAGGCCGGAATGGTGCCGGCGGCGTTGCCGGCCATCTCGCCACCCAGCGGGGTCAGGCTGGTGCCGAGCCTGGCCGCTTCCTGCTCGCTGACTGCCGCCAGCACGCCGCTGGTCAGCAGGCTCAGGGAAAGCGCGCCGAGCATCTTCAGGGTTGTATTCATCTGCATTCCTCAACTGATCCTGATGGCCTAGAAGCTCACGCCGAAGCTGAGCGCCAGGAAGTCGCGGTCAACCGCGACGTTGTAATCGCCGCCAAAGAAGTCGGTGTACGACAGGCTGGCGGTGTAGGTATTGCGGTAGTCGGCGTCGATACCGAAGCTCACGGCCTTGGCACCCTCGTTGAACAGGCCGTTGGGGCCGTAGCCGTCGACGTCGTGCGACCAGGAAACGTTCGGCTTGAGGTTCACCCCGGCGAAGACGTTGCTGTACTCCCAGATACCGCGCACGCGGTAGCCCCAGGAGGTGCTGGTGACGAAGCCATCGGTGTCGCCGCGAAAGCCATAGGCACCGAACAGCGAATCACGCCCGTAGCGCAGGTCTTCGCGGCTCTCCAGCCCACCGACATGGGCCATGCCGATCTCGCCTACCAGGGTGAAGCGTCCGGCACCCATCACCTGATCGAAGAAGTGGGTGAAGGTGGTCTGCACCTGGGTGACCTCCTTGCGCCGGTAGCCGACGTTGTCCTGTCCCGGGCCTGCCACGACCGGCGCAGTGCCGGGGGCGATAGGGTTGAGCAGGCTCAGGGTCATGTCGGTGGTGTTGATCTGCAACGGCAGGTTGGGCCGGTAGCTGACCTCGCCGGCCCAGGCGGTGCCGGTGGGCAGGGTGGTGGAGAAGCTCAGGCCGTACAGACGGATGTCCTCGGGGTATTCGAGGTAGTAGCGGCCATTGCCGAGCATCACGCTCTGCGCCAGGCCGGCACCGCTGCCGGGTACGATGCCATTGGCGGTGCCGATGATCCCCGGCAGCGCATTCAGGGTCGCCTGCCCGGCGTTCTGCGTGCTGACGATGGGCGTGCGGCTGTGATAGTTCATGAAGTACAGGCCGTACTCGGTTTCATCCCCCAGCCAGCGCAGGGCCAGGCCCCACTGGCCGCTGTCACGCGCATCGCGATCACCGGCACGCGGCAGGATCACCCCTTCGCTGTCGACGCGAAAGCCCTGGCCGAACGCGGCGGCGACCGGCTGCAACGGCGCGATGGCCGGCGAACCGATGTGATAGCCGTCGTCGCAGCCATCGGCGGCCACGTCGGCGGTGGAGAAGAAGGTGCCGCAGTTGTCGAGGATGGTCTGATCCCACTCCAGCTGGTAGAAGGCCTCCATGCTCAGGCGGTCGGTCAGGCTCTGCGACAGGTAGAGCATGTTCACCGGGATCAGCCCTTCCTTGATCTCCGCACCCGGGCGGCGGAAGGCGGCCACGTCGATGGGGTTGATCGAGTTGATGCTGTTGCCGATGAAGGTGCTCTCGCCCCAGCTCACCACCTGCTTGCCAACCCGCACGGTGCCGGGCAGGTCGCCGATGGCGTAGTTGTGATAAAGGAAGGCATCGAGGATTTCCGCCCCGGAGGCCTTGGCGCCCTCCTTGCGGTTGTGGTCGTCGATGTCCTTGAACAGGCGACTCTCGTCCTTGAGTTCGAAGTCGTACCAGTACTTGCCACGAACGAAGGCGCCGGTGTCGCGATAACGCAGTTCGAGATCGTGGATGCCCTTGAAGATCTTCGAGAAGGTCTCGCCCTTCTTGAAGTTCAGACGGCCATCGTCACCGGTCTGCGCCTGGCCCTGGCCACCGTTGTTGGGGCCGATCAGATCGCGATCCGGACTGCGCATCGACCAGCTGGCACCGACCGACAGCGAGCTGTCGAACTGTCCTTCGATCTCACCGATGTTGAAATTGACGGCCTGCGCCGGAGCGGCGAAACCGACGGCGACGGCCAAAGCCAAGGTGTGCGGCTGGAATAGTCCGGGCCCTGTTGTTCTTGTCATGCGGGTCTCCTGAGATGGGGGTGCAACTGCAGGAAACCCTACGCAGCGACCACAGCCCGGATAAGCGCACCAAGGAGGGATTTCATCTGTCGCTCGAAAGGATGAACGCCGCCCTGGCGCGGGCCCGCACAGGCCGACCTCGGCTTGCTGAATGATGGGCCATCAGAGGGATGGGGAACTTTCCTGGAAGCCGCCCACGCAGGCATGCTGCGCAGTTGCACAACACAGGAGCGACAAAGGTCATGGAAATACTGCTGAAACTCTTCGCCACCGTGGGCCTTGTCATGGGGACGGTCTTCGCCCTTTTGCCCGGTTCGTTCGGCTTGCTCAACTATCGTCGCGAGCACACCGATACCGGGCGCGGCCGCCTGGCTACTCTCACCTGGTGGTTGCTGGTGCTGACTCACCCGCTTGCGCTCTACCAGCTGTGGCTGAGCGACGCTTACCCGTACCTGTGGCTACTGGTGCCACTGCCTCTGCACCTGCTTTTCTTCAGCCTGTTCGGACGCAACCTCGGTACTCGGTGACGCGGCTCAACGCCAGCGGTCGAGCAGGTTCACCGCCAACCGATCCAGCCAGCCCCACAGGCGCTGCTGCGCGCGGCGCCACCAGGGACGCTGGCGCCAGTCGTCGAGGGTGATCTCGCGGCTGACACCGAAATCCTCGAGGAAACTGGCCGCCACCGCCTGGGTGAACACCGGGTCGAGCGCCTCGACATTGGCGTCGAGGTTGAAGCGCAGGTTCCAGTGATCGAAGTTGCACGAGCCGACGCTGACCCAGTCGTCCACCAGTACCATTTTCAGGTGCAGAAAGCGCGGCTGATATTCGAAGATGCGCACACCGGCCTTGAGCAGTTTGGGGTAGTAGCGCTGCCCGGCAAACCGCACCGGCGGGTGATCGGTGTTGCGCCCGGCCAGCAGCAGGCGCACGTCGACACCCCGTGCGGCAGCGCGGCGCAAGGCGCGGCGGATTTTCCAGGTCGGCAGGAAATACGGCGTGGCCAGCCAGACGCGCTGCCTGGCACCGCGCAGGGCGCGCAGCAGCGACAGCAGGATATCGCGATGCTGCGCCGCATCGGCGTAGGCCACCCGCCCGAGGCCGCTGCCCGCGGGCGGGCACTCGGGCAGCTCCAGCGCTACCGGCTGATGGCTGGGCCGCCAGGAAAAACGCGCGCGCCACTGGTGCTCGAACAGTTGCTGCCAGTCCCCCACCAGCGGCCCTTCGATTTCCACCATGGCTTCATGCCAGGGGCTGATCGCGGCCTCTGGCAGCCAGAACTCGTCGGTGGAACCGGTGCCGCCGACATAGGCCAGGCGACCATCCACCAGCAGCAGCTTGCGGTGGTCGCGGTGAAAGTTGCGAATGCCACGGCGCCAGCGCAGCGGGTTGTACCAGCGCAGTTGCACCCCGGCACTCTGCAAGCTCTGTCGCAGTGCAGCCCCCAGGCCCGCCGCACCGTAGGCATCGAACAGGCCGCGCACCTTCACGCCGCGCACGGCGGCCCGGCACAGGGCCTCGACCAGGCGCTCGCTGCACTGGCCATCCTCGACCAGGTAAAGCTCGATCTCGATCTGGCGCCTGGCGGACTCGATGGCAGCGAGCATGCGCGGGAAGAACGTCTGCCCGTCGAGCAGCAACTCGAAGCGGTTGCCTGCGCGCCAGGTAAAGACGGAGCCGCGCATCGGACGCTCAGCGCGCCGTGAAGATCAGCACGGCGCCAACCGGCACCGACAGGCTGATGGCCGGCAGATCCGCGACCTTGCGCAGCGCCTCGATGCCGCCGGCCAGGCCGTAGTCCTCCGCATGCAGCACCAGCGGCGCCAGGGTCACCACCTGGAAACGACGGTCGTCGAGCCGGGTCACCAGCAGTTCCGAGTCCAGCTCGCGCGTGTGCTCGTTGAGGGTCAGTTGCAGCGGCAGGCGCAGCTCCAGCTGGGCGCCTGGCGCCAGATCGGTGAGCAGGGGCAGATTGACCTGGCCGCCGACATACGCCTCGGGCAGGCGCGCCGTGTCGAACAGCATCGCACGCAAACGCTCGTCACGCAGGCCGATCCCGGTGCTCAGCGAGTCGAGATCGATGCGCAGACGAACACGCCCATCGGCGGCGATCTGCCCATGCAGGGTAAGGAAACGATGCACCTCCGACTGACTGCCGGAATGGGTGGAGATGAACGACAGCCGCGAGGACTCGTTGTCCAGGTACCAGTCGGCGTGAACGGGCAAGGCAGCGGCAAGCAGCAGGGCGAATAGCGAACGGCGCATGAGAACTCGAATGACGACATGACCAGGCGGCAACGATAATCGCCATGGCCTGCCTTGCAAAGTCCGGCGCAAGAATGGCCAGGCCAAGCGGCTTCAGCCGCGAATCGGTGAACCGTAGGGCGGGTGCAACCCGCCGCCGCGATCTGGCGGGTTTCACTCGCGCTACGCAGCCCCGTGCCCCGGATTTCATCCGGGCTACGGTTCATTCGTTCGGCAACAGTTGGCAGCCCTGCCGCTCGCCCTGCCACACGGCGCTGTGGGTACGCCCCAGGCCACTGGCGGTCACGCGCCGGGCACTCGCGTCGTCGAGCAGGCTGCTGATCGGCACGTACTGCTTCACATAGCCCTCGCAGTAGGCCGCCGGGTTGCCGCTGACATAACGGCAGGAGCAGTACTCCTTGGCCGTGTAGGCGCCGATGATGTCGGGGAATGCCTGCAGGTGCGCACGGTTGGGCCAGGCCCAGGCCAGCAGGAGAAGCAGCAACAGCGCCAGCACGCTGAGAATCGGATGACGACGGATCATGGCTGCACCTGCGCGGCGAAGGCCGCACGCACACGCTTGAGCAGTTCGTTGTGCCGGAAGCTGCCGTCGCGGTCATCGGCGTAACGCACCACCACCAGTTTTTCCTCCGGCATCACGTACAGCCCCTGCCCCCAATGCCCGAGTGCCGCCACGGTATCGGTCGGCGCATCCGGCCAGGGTCGCCGGCTGCCCGGCAGTTCCGCGTTGAGCCACCAGTGCCCGCCGGGCACCGCATCACCCGGCTTGGCCAGTTGCGCCTGGTAACCGGCAAAGGGGGTAGAGACGAAATCGACCCAGGCGGCCGGCAACAGGCGCCGCTCGCCCCAACGCCCGCCACGCTGCATCAGCAGGCCGACGCGAGCCAGGTCGCGCGCGCTCATGTAGGCGTACGACGACGCGACGAAAGTGCCGCCGGCATCACGCTCCCAGGTTGCGCTGGTGATGCCCAGCGGCTCGAACAGCGCTGTCCAGGGGTAGTCGGCATACGCCTGCTCACCGACCATGCCACGCAGTGCGGCCGACAGCAGGTTGCTGTCGCCGCTGGAGTAGCGAAAGCGCGTGCCCGGCGCCGCATCGGCCTCATGCGCGGCGGTGAAGGCGGCCATGTCGTCGCGACCACGGGTGTAGAGCATGGCCACCACCGAGGACTTCAGCGGCGCGTATTCGTAGTCCTCCTCCCAGGCCAGGCCCGAGGCCCAGTTGAGCAGGTGACCGATCTTGATCTGCGGGTGCGCGGCCATTGCCGGGTAGTACTGCGCGGCCGGCGCATCGAGCCTGAAACGCCCCTCGCCATAGGCCACACCCAGGGTGGTGGCGAGCAGGCTCTTGGCCATCGACCAGGAGAGGTGCGCGGTCTGCGCCGTGGTCGGCTCGGCATAGCGCTCGTAGACGATCTGGCCGTCGCGCACCACCAGCAAAGCGTCGGTGCGCACACCCTTGCGCTCGGCGTCGTCACGGGAGGGAAAGGCATACCGTTCGAGATCGGCCAGTGCGGCGCTCTCGACGGAGGGTTGGGTATGCCAGTCGGGTTGCGGCCAGTTCTCCGCCCGGGCGGCAGTGGCGAACAGAGCGAAACCGAGCACCAGGCTCAGTCGCTGAAGACAAGGGATGAACATGATGGGCCTCGGTTAATGACCGAGGCGCACCCTAGCATGGCGAAGACGACGGCTTGAAGAGCCTGTTGCGCCATCTGCGCGGCTCATTCGGGCAGGGCACCCTTGCCGTCACTTGGGCAGTTGGTAATCCTCCGGCCCCATCAGGTCGAGACCGCACTCGAGGTTCTCGATCCAGTAGAGGAAGGCACTGATCATCTCGGGGCCCACGAATGGTCGGCCGTGCTGCGGCACGATCATCGCCACATCCATTTCGCGCACCATCGCCGCCCACAGGCGACAGGCCTTGTTGCCGGCCATGTAGCGGCGATGGAAGGCCTCCATGTTCGGCACGTGGTTGACGAAGTCGCGCACCGGCGAAGCGTCGTCCACCATCGAGGCGCCCATGTCGCCGGAAAAGAGAATCCTGCTGATCGGGTCATACACCTGGAAGTTGCCCACCGAGTGCAGAAAATGCGCCGGCACGGCCTTGAGGTTGCATTTGCCCAGCGGGATGCTCTGGCCGCGATCCGGCAGCGCGATGATGCGGTCGTAAGTGTTGATGCCACGACTCAGAACCAGGTAATTGGCCGTCAGGTGCGGCAGGAAACGCGCCCACAGCTTGGAGCAGATCACCCGCGCGCGGGTGTGCAGCAACCACTTGTCCAGCGAGGCAATGATGTCCGGATCCTGGTGCGAGGCGAAGATGTAGGTCAGATCCTGCACCGGGATGTGCTTGGACAACTCCAGCGACAGCGGGGTATAGGTCAGGTCGCCGCCCGGATCGAGCAGCAGGTACTGCTCGTGGTCGGTGATCAGGAACTGGTTGGACTGCACGCCCTCGCCGCTGACCAGGTCATCGAACATCAGGCATTGGTGGTTGCCGTTATCGAACAGCACGATGGGCTCGCGGCGCATGGAAACCTCGTAGATGAAACGCGAGGCAACCTTATGCGCAAGCCACCGGGGCGGTACTGATATGGATCAAGAGCCGGCGACAATCTGCCGCGCTTTGTCCAGGCGCTTGCTGCGCGCCGCCTCGGCGATGCGCAACAGGCCCTTGTCGCGCTGCCACAGTTCGGCCCAGTGCGCGGGACCGGCGGCGAAGGCCGCGTCCAGCTCGTCGGCCAGCGCCTGCTGCTGAGCGAACAGCCCGGCCAGCAGCAGATGCGTGACAGGGGCATTGGGCGCCTGCCGCGCCACCTCGGCGCAACCGGCCAGCAGCGCCAGCAAACGCAGCGACAACGCCTGCGGCCAGGCGCACTCGCGACCCACACCGAACAGCCAGGCCGTCACCGCGGCGAGCACGTGCACGTCCTCCAGGGTACGGAAGGGTTTGACGTAGTCGTCCCAGCCATCGCCGGCCAGGCGCTCGCCCTGCGCCTGATCCAGATGCAGGCGGGCATGACCGATATCCGGCATCAGCGGCAGCGCCGGCAGTGGCTCGACACGCACGCCCGGCGCGCCCTGGCGCACCACGCCGAGAGCCAG
>Ga0209699_100438_pt1 | contig 23343 bp, 23 predicted proteins | sample SynthPrep_1_END__FD_187204 | JGI IMG/M metagenome (GOLD analysis project Ga0209699, IMG submission 187204) | Synthetic microbial communities from Ohio, USA - SynthPrep_1_END_DS7_MetaG (SPAdes) (version 2) | ecosystem: Engineered > Bioreactor > Aerobic > Activated sludge | place: USA: Ohio...
CTTTCATGTACAGCAGAACGGTGTTGTTGGCGATCTGCTCTTTGATGGTTTCGATGATATCCATGGGGCACCTCAGCATAGACTTCGCGACCCGACGGTCGCCACGGTGGCGCGATTGTAGCGAAAAGCCGAGCACAATGCTCGGCCTTGCCATCGTCGCCCGGCCGGATGCAACCCGAGCCCCGACTCGAGGCTGTCCCGGATTGCATCCGGGTCACGCCGCGACCACCTCCACCGGGACACCATTGAGCACGGCATTGCCGGACAACGCATCGAGCCGGCGTTCGTCGGTCAGGTCGTTGGCACTGGCGCCGGGCTGGGCACGGGCGATGTCCATCTGCACACCCGGTCGGGCATGGCCCCAGCCATGTGGAAGACTGACCACACCGGCCATCACCTCGTCACTGGCCGCCACCTCGACCTCGATGCTGCCGACGCGTGAGCGCACTCGTACCCGCTGACCGTCGGCCAGGCCACGACTGGCCAGGTCTGCCGGGTTCATCAGCAGTTGATGGCGCGGCTTGCCCTTCACCAGACGGTGATAGTTGTGCATCCATGAATTGTTGCTGCGTACGTGGCGACGGCCGATCAGCAGCAACTCATGGGCAGCCGGCTGCTCCTGCGCGGCAAAGCGTGCCAGATCCGCCAGCAGTTGCTCGGGTGCAGCTTGCACGGTCTTGCCCGGGGTTTTCAGCCGCGCGGCAAGATTCGGCTGCAACGGCCCCAGGTCGAGTCCGTGAGGGTGTTCACGCAGGGTGGCCAGGCTGAGCTTGTGCTCGCTGCGATCGCCGAAGGGGCCGAAGCGCAGCCCCATGTCGATCATCTGCTCCGGCGCCATGGTCGGTTTCAGCTCCAGGTTGTTGCGCGCCGCAAAGGCCTTGGCCAGGCCGACGAAGATTTCCCAGTCGTGCAGCGCGCCCTGGGGTCTGGGCAGAACCGCTTCGTTGAAGCGGGTCACGTTACGCACGGCGAACACATTGAAGGTGGTGTCGTAGTGCTCATGCTCCAGCGGCGCGGTCGGCGGCAGGATCAGGTCGGCATAGCGGGTGGTCTCGTTGATGTAGAAGTCCACCGAAAGCATGAATTCCAGGCCATCGAGGGCTTGCTCCAGTTGGCGACCGTTGGGCGTGGACAGCACCGGGTTGCCGGCCACCGTGACCAGCGCGCGAACCTGCCCCTCACCCGGCGTGAGCATCTCCTCGGCCAGCGCCGAGACCGGCAGTTCGCCGCCATATTCCGGCAACCCGGACACCCGACTCTGCCAGCGATTGAAATGACCACCCGAAGTGCTCGCCACCAGATCCACCGCTGGCGTGGTGCAAAGCGCCCCGCCACTGCGATCGAGATTGCCGGTGACCAGGTTGATCAGTTGCACCAGCCATTGGCACAGGGTGCCGAAAGCCTGGGTGGAAACCCCCATGCGGCCATAGCAGACCGCCCTGTCGGCTGCGGCGAAATCCCGCGCCAGCTGGCGAATGGTGGCGGCCGGCACCCCACAGCGCTCGCTCATGGCTTCGGCGTGGAAGCCGGCAATCGCCTCGCGCACCTGCTCCAGTCCTTCTACCGGCAATTGACCGCTGCGCGTCAGGCCTTCGGCGAACAGCGTATTGAGCAGCGCCAGCAGCAACGCGGCATCGCTGCCGGGGCGCACGAACAGGTGCTGGTCGGCGATGGCGGCGGTCTCACTGCGTCGTGGATCGACCACTACCAGTTTGCCGCCACGGGCCTGGATCGCCTTCAGACGCTTTTCCACATCCGGCACGGTCATGATGCTGCCGTTGGACGCCAGGGGGTTGCCACCCAGGATCAGCATGAAGTCGGTGTGATCGATATCGGGAATCGGAATCAGCAGGCCGTGGCCGTACATCAGGTGACTGGTCAGGTGATGTGGCAGCTGGTCGACCGAGGTGGCAGAGAAACGGTTGCGGGTTTTCAACTGACCGAGAAAATAGTTGCTGTGGGTCATCAGCCCATAGTTGTGCACGCTGGGATTGCCCTGGTACACGGCCACGGCGTTCTGCCCGTGCTCGGACTGGATCAGGCTCAGGCGCTCGGCCACCAGCGCGAAGGCCTCATCCCAATCGACGGCCTGCCACCGTTCGCCAATGCGCCGCATGGGCTGGCGGATGCGATCCGGATCATTCTGGATATCCTGCAACGCCACGGCTTTGGGGCAGATGTGGCCACGGCTGAAACTGTCCTGAGCATCGCCCTTGATCGAGCGAATCTGCGTGCTGCCGTCAGGCTGGGCTTCGGTTTCGATGGCAAGGCCGCAGATGGCCTCGCACAGGTGGCATGCACGGTAATGGAGGGACTTGGTCATGGCCTGGCCTCTTGTTCTGATTCGAGACGACCGGTCAGGTCGCAGACTTCGAACTATGGGCCGAGCACAGGAGCGACGCCAGCAGCGTTCGTCTCATGAATCGGCAGCCATCAAGCCTGCCGATTCAGCGGCGCCAGCAATACACCATGCACACCGATGCAACCACGTGTTTCATGGCTGGAATGAACCCGACGTTCATTGCCAAGCCGTTGGAGCACAGTGTACAAATGCTCCTTTGCACTTACGCAAAGGGGCTCAACTCGGCATCCGACTGAACTCAATTGCAGAAGCTGGATCAACCGGCGCCCGATACATGAATGGCGCGAGCCAAAACGCTCATAGCCTGAAACACTCGCCGATTCTGCCATTCGTTGGCAGGCGGCGACATTTCCTTATAAGATCGCGCCTCCCCTGTTTCGTCGCATTCTGCGGCCTCCTGCCGCAAGCTCTGCTGTTTTTGTCGGTTTTATCTTCGACCACAGGCTTGCGAAATGTAGTGATAAAGGTAGTTAACGATGAGCGTCAGACACTTTCTCTCGATGATGGATTACACACCGGACGAGCTGGTGGGGCTGATCCGCCGAGGCATCGAGCTGAAGAATCTGCGCAACCGCGGGGTGCTCTTCGAGCCGCTGAAGAATCGCGTGCTGGGCATGATCTTCGAGAAAGCCTCGACCCGCACCCGCCTGTCTTTCGAAGCAGGCATGATCCAGCTCGGCGGCCAGGCCATCTTCCTGTCACCACGCGACACCCAACTGGGCCGTGGCGAGCCGATCGGCGATGCCGCCATCGTCATGTCGAGCATGCTCGATGCGGTGATGATCCGCACCTTCGCCCACAGCAACCTCACCGAGTTCTCCGCCAAGTCCAGGGTACCGGTGATCAACGGCCTGTCCGATGACCTGCATCCCTGCCAACTGCTGGCCGACATGCAGACCTTCCTCGAGCACCGCGGCAGCATCGCCGGCAAGACGGTGGCCTGGATCGGTGACGGCAACAACATGTGCAACTCCTACATCGAAGCGGCGATCCAGTTCGACTTCCAGTTGAAGGTTGCCTGCCCCGAAGGTTACGAGCCGGACGCCCGCTTCCTCGCCCAGGCAGGTAGCCGTGTGCAGGTGCTGCGTGACCCGCGCGAAGCGGTGGCTGGTGCCCACCTGGTGAGCACCGACGTGTGGGCCTCGATGGGACAGGAAGACGAAGCCGAACAGCGTCTGCAGACGTTCAAGCCCTATCAGGTCACCCGCGAGCTGCTCGACCTGGCCGCCGCGGACGTCCTGTTCATGCATTGCCTGCCTGCCCACCGTGGCGAGGAAATCAGCTTCGACCTGCTCGACGACCCTCGCTCGGTCGCCTGGGATCAGGCCGAAAACCGCCTGCACGCCCAAAAGGCGCTGCTGGAAATGCTGGTCGAACCGGCGTACCACCACGCATGAGCCAGCCTCTGCTGCAGCTACGCGGCCTCAACTGCGGCTACCACGCACACAAGGTGGTGCAGGATCTCGACCTGCATCTCAATGCCGGAGATATCGGCTGCCTGCTCGGCCCGTCCGGTTGCGGCAAGACCACCACGCTACGCGCCATTGCCGGTTTCGAGCCGGTACTCGAAGGTGAAATCGAACTGGCCGGCCAGGTCATCTCCAGGGCCGGTTTCACCCTGGCACCAGAGAAGCGTCACATCGGCATGGTGTTTCAGGACTACGCCCTGTTCCCCCACCTGAGCGTGGCGGAAAACATCGCCTTCGGCATTCGCAAACAGCCCAACGCCGAGCGTGTAACCAAGGAGTTGCTGGAGCTGGTCAAGCTCGGCCACCTGGCCAGGCGCTACCCGCACGAGCTGTCCGGCGGCCAGCAACAGCGTGTCGCCCTGGCACGGGCTCTGGCGCCCGAACCGCAATTGCTGCTGCTCGACGAACCCTTCTCCAACCTCGATGGCGAGCTACGCCGACGCCTGAGCCACGAGGTACGCGAAATCCTCAAGGCACGTGGCACCAGCGCCATTCTGGTGACCCACGATCAGGAAGAAGCATTCGCCGTCAGCGATCACGTCGGCGTGTTCAAGACGGGGCGCCTGGAGCAATGGGACACGCCCTACAACCTGTACCACGAACCGCTCACGCCATTCGTCGCCAGCTTCATCGGCCAGGGCTATTTCATTCGCGGCCAGTTGCTCAATCCGGACGTGGTGCAGACCGAACTGGGCCCGATCCGCGGCAATCGTGCCTACACCTGGGCTCAAGGCAGCGCGGTGGACGTACTGCTGCGTCCCGACGACATCGTCCCGGACGAGAGCAGTGAGCTGAAGGCACGTATCGTCGGCAAGACCTTCCTCGGTGCAGCCACCCTCTATCGCTTGCAACTACCTACCGGCAGCCAGCTGGAATCGATCTTCCCCAGCCATGCCGACCACCAGCACGGCGACGAAGTGGGTATCCGCGTCGCCGCCGATCATCTGGTGGCCTTCCCCGCGCTCGGCAGCGTTGCGGCTCAACTGCAACTGAACGAATCCGGCGGCGTGCGCCGGGTCAGCAGCAACTGATCAGAGCATGAGCCGGCCTGTGGCAATATGCCGTGCATGGCCCGCGATCTTCACCCGCTCACCATGCAGGCTGCACAGCAGCTCACCGCCTCGCGCCGAACACTGGAAAGCGCTCAGCGTGGTGCGCCCCAGGCGCTCGACCCAATACGGCATCAGGATGCAGTGCGTCGAACCGGTGACCGGGTCTTCATCGATACCGATGCTCGGCGCGAAGTAGCGCGAAACGAAGTCGTGCCCCTGCCCGGCGGCGGTGACCAGCACGCCAAGCCCCGGCAACGTGGCCAGCGCCGGCAGATTCGGTTTCAGCTCACGCACCTCGGCCTCCGAGCCAAGCACCAGCATCATTTCCTGCACGCTGCCATCGGGGTTGCCCAGCGCCAGCACCTGCTCCACCTCGCGTCCCAGGGCGTGCTCGGCCTGCTCGCGCAGTGCCTGCCCCGCCACCGCCGCGCGACGCACCGGAAAGTCCAGCTCCAGACGCTCGCCCTGTCTCGACACTTGCAGCGCACCGGACAGGCAGGTGAAATCCAGCACCTCGGCTGGCTCACGATAGATGTCGAACAGCACCTTGGCAGCAGCCAGAGTGGCATGTCCACAGAGCGGCACCTCACTCGCGGGCGTGAACCAGCGGATATGCCAGGCATTGCCCTCCTTCACCATGAATGCGGTCTCCGCCAGGTTGTGCTCGGCGGCGATGCGCTGCATCAGCGCCTCGTCGAGCCAGCGGTCGAGACGATAGACGATGGCCGGGTTACCGGCGAAGGGCTGGTCGGTGAAGGCGTCGATCTGGTGAAATTCGAGAGGCATGGGGCTTTCCTGGCCGTTTCCTGGAGAGCAGAGCATGCCCAGTTCGCCAGAAGCGAACCCCATACAGCCGAGCGTTATTTTTCCTGCACAGTACGCCTCAGCGAACGCCATAGCGCCGTAACAGTTCATCCATGCGCCCGTCCTCACGGAAGCGCTGCAGCCCCTGCTCGAACAGTTGCGCATAACGAGCGCTGTCGGCCAGCCCCGGTGCGAAGGCCAGGTAGATGGGAATATCCGGTCGACGACAACCGACTTCGACGATTTCGCCATGAAGGTAGCGCGCACTGAGCAGCGCCTGCATCACCCAGGCGTTCTCCACCAGCACGTCGATGCGACCGTGGCGCAGTTTGCGCAGATTGCTGAGCAGCGCATGATCGCCAGTCATCAGTTGCACCTGGGCAAGGTCATGGTGGGTGCGTAGATAGAGATCCAGCTCGGCGCCATAACTGTAGCCATTGATCGCGCCGAGACGCACGCCCTGCAACGACTCCAGTCCCTGATAGCGCCAGCTCCCGCCACGCAGGGCGTAGAAACACATGCGCGAGACGCCGGGGGCACTGGCCGTGAAGATGAAATCCGGCGCGTCCTGCACCCCGGCACCGATCAATGCACCCAACTTGCCACGCCGGGCGTCGTGCACGGCTCGCGCCCAATTGACCACGCGATATTCGACCTCGATCCCGGATTCGGCAAAGATCTGCTCGGCCAGTTCGACAAAAATGCCACGGCTCTTCGCGTCGATGGCACAGTTGACCGGGCACCACAGGTCTCCCGCGATCACCAGCGTTTCCGCCCGAGCCAAACCCGTGCCGAGCAATAAGGCGAGCAGTACGCCGACACTGCCCTTGAGCAGTGCCGCCACACCCGCCGCCAGTACTCTCACGCTTCGCTACGCACCCGTTTCACCGCATCCAGCCAACCGGCGTAAAGACGCTCCCGATGCGCATCGGCCATGTGCGGCTCGAAACGTTGCTGACGATGCCAGTGACTGGCGATAGCCGACAGGTCGGGGTACAGCCCGAGTTTCAGACCCGCCAGATAGGCAACACCGAGTGCAGTGGTCTCGGTGACCTCGGGACGCTCGACGCTGACGCCGAGGATATCGGCGAGAAACTGCATGACCCAGTTGTTTTCCACCATGCCGCCATCCACCCGCAGCGCACTGGGCGCCGCCGCGCCGTCCTGACGCATGGCCTCGAGCAGGTCGCGGGTCTGGTAGCACACCGATTGCAAACCTGCGGTGACGATCTCCTTGATCCCGGTATCGCGGGTCAGACCGAATATGGCGCCTCTTGCCTTCGGATCCCAGTAAGGTGCACCCAACCCGGTGAAGGCCGGCACCAGATAGACACCGCAGGCTTCACCAGTGGCTTCGGCCAGCGCCTCGCTCTCGCGCGCATGGCTGATCAGCTTGATACCGTCACGTAGCCATTGCACCGCAGCGCCGGCAACGAAGATGCTGCCCTCCACGGCATAGGTCACCTTGCCATCGAGACGATAACCAACCGTAGTGAGCAGGCGATTCTTCGAACTCACCGGCTGGTCGCCGGTGTTCTGGATCATGAAACAGCCGGTGCCATAGGTGCTCTTGACCATGCCGGGCTCGAAGCATGCCTGGCCGATCAGAGCGGCCTGCTGGTCTCCGGCCATGCCCAGCACCGGGATGCTGGCACCGAGCAGTTCACTGTCGGTATCACCGAACTCCGCCGCGCAGTCGAGCACCTCGGGCAGCAGGCTGGCGGGAATCTCGAAGAGCTCGAGCAGTTCCTCGTCCCACTGCTGGGTATGAATGTTGAACATCAGGGTACGCGAGGCGTTGCTGGCATCGGTGCGATGCACCTTGCCGCCGGTCAGGCGCCACAACAGGAAACTGTCCACCGTGCCGAAACGCAATTCGCCGCGCTCGGCACGCTCACGGGCGCCTGGAACGTTCTGCAGAATCCAGCGCAGCTTGGTGGCCGAGAAATAAGGGTCGATCAGCAGACCGGTCCTGGCCGAGACCATCGCCTCGTGACCGGCGTCCTTGAGCCCTGCGCAGTAATCGGCGGTACGTCGATCCTGCCAGACGATGGCAGGATGGATAGGCGTACCGCTCGCGGCATCCCAGACCAGCGTGGTTTCACGCTGGTTGGTGATGCCGATGGCGGCAATCGCCTCGGGCTGCAGGCCACTGCCGGCAATCGCGTCACGGCACACCTTGAGCGTGGACAGCCAGATTTCCTGGCCGTCGTGCTCGACCCAGCCATCCTGCGGGAAGTATTGCTTGAACTCCTGCTGGGCACGTGCGACCGGCAATCCCTGGGCACTGAAGATGATGGCGCGGGAACTGGTGGTCCCCTGGTCGATGGCTAGCAGGTATCGGGACATGCAAGATTCCTTGTTGTTATCGGTAACGTTCGCTGCTGTTGACCGCAGAATGCCTCATCGGCCCGCAGAATACCCCGTGGTTCAAGCCTTGCCGATAGCGGCAAAGAGCCCCTGGGTATGCTGCGCCAGGGTCTCGGCCGAAAGCTCCAGCTCGAGCCCTCGCCGCCCGCCGCTGACATGAATGCTCGGGTACTGGCGCGCCGACTCGTCGATGAAGGTACGCAGGCGCTTCTTCTGCCCCAACGGACTGATGCCACCGACCAGATAACCGGTGGCGCGCTGGGCGGCAGCAGGGTCGGCCATGTCGGTCTTCTTCACTCCGGCCGCCGCGGCAAGCGCCTTGAGATCGAGACTGCCGGCTACCGGCACCACCGCCACCAGCAGCTCGCCCTTCTCGGTGGCGGCGAGCAGTGTCTTGAACACGCGCTCGGGTGCCAGCCCGAGTTTTTCTGCTGCCTCCAGCCCATAGGAAGGCGCCTTGGGGTCATGCGGGTAGCTGTGCACACGGTGTTCGGCCTTGGCCTTTTTCAGCAGATCGATGGCGGGCGTCATGTTCGAATGTGAAAACGGACTGATGGAGGGGCTACATTAGCCGAAAATCTTCGGCACGACCAATGCAGGCGCGATCCGATCGGAAGTTCACCCGGGCCGCGTACACCTGCGCGCAAAGCATGCGACAGCCTATAATGGCCTCTCATCAAAGGACGCCGCCATGAACCTGGCCCCTCGCCAACACGACATTCTCAACCTCGCCCGTGAGCGCGGCTACGTCAGCATCGACGAGCTGGCGCAGGCATTCGCCGTGACCCCGCAGACCATCCGCCGCGACATCAACCAACTGGCCGAACACGGCCTGTTGCGCCGCACCCATGGCGGCGCCGCCTGTGAATCGTCGAGCATCCAGAACACCGCCTATGGCATGCGCGCCGGGCAGATGCGCGACGAGAAACAGCGCATCGCCGAGGCCGTGGCCGCACAGATTCCGGATCATGCCTCGCTGTTCATCAACATCGGCACCACCACCGAGGCCATCGCCCGCGAATTGCAGAGCCACAAGGGTCTGAAGGTCATCACCAACAACCTGCACGTCGCTGCCCAACTCAGCGCCAAGGCTGACTTCGAAGTACTGGTAGCCGGCGGCACGGTACGCAGCGACGGCGGCATCGTCGGCCAGGCGGCCGTGGATTTCATCCAGCAGTTCAAGGTCGATTACGCCATCGTCGGTATCAGTGGCATCGACGAGGACGGCAGCCTGCTCGACTTCGACTACCAGGAAGTACGGGTTTCCCAGGCGATCATCGACAACGCCCGCCAGGTATTTCTCGCCGCCGACTCCAGCAAGTTCGGCCGCAACGCCGTGGTGCGCCTGGGCTCCCTCGCCCTGGTCGACCGCGTGTTCACCGACAGCGCGCCGTCGGCCGCCATCACCCGCCTGCTGCACAGCCACAAAGTCCAGCTCGATCTCGTCTGACCTACCCCGGCGACCGCCTGGCGCGCAAACGCGCGCCGAGGTAGCGGAGCTGCGCATCTTCGTCTAGCATATTTTCGAAAGTGAACATAAACGCATTCGAATTCCATAGCCGAGCGTGCCACATGCCCCACGACCCGTTCACCAGCCCTGTTGCGGAAGTCTATGACCTCGCCGTCGTCGGCGGTGGTATCAATGGCGTGGGCATCGCAGCCGACGCCGCCGGCCGTGGTCTTTCCGTGTTCCTTTGCGAAAAGGACGATCTGGCCAGCCATACCTCCTCGGCCAGCAGCAAGCTGATTCATGGAGGGTTGCGCTACCTGGAGCACCATGAATTTCGCCTGGTACGCGAAGCCCTGGCCGAGCGTGAGATTCTGCTGGCCAAGGCACCGCATATCGTCAAGCCGATGCGCTTCGTCCTGCCGCACCGCCCGCACCTGCGTCCGGCCTGGATGATTCGCGCCGGCCTGTTCCTCTATGACCATCTGGGCAAGCGCGAGCGCCTGCCGGCATCGCGCGGCTTGCGCTTCGGCGCCGGCAGTCCGCTGAAAGCGGAAATCAGCCGCGGCTTCGAGTACTCCGATTGCTGGGTGGACGATGCCCGCCTGGTCGTGCTCAATGCCATGGCAGCACGGGAAAAGGGTGCGCACATTCATCCGCGCACACGCTGCGTCAGCGCCCGGCGCAGCAAGGGGCTGTGGCACATCCACCTCGAGCGCAGCGATGGCAGCCTGCTGTCCATCCGTTCCCGTGCGCTGGTCAATGCGGCAGGCCCATGGGTGGCCCGCTTCATTCGTGAAGACCTCAAGCAGCAGTCGCCTTACGGCATTCGCCTGATCCAGGGCAGCCATATCGTCGTGCCACGCCTTCACGACGGCGAACAGGCGTACATCCTGCAGAACGAAGACCGTCGCATCGTCTTCGCCATCCCCTATCTGGAACGCTTCACCCTGATCGGCACCACCGACCGCGAATACCAGGGCGACCCCGCTCAGGTCGCGATCACCGCCGAGGAAACCGACTACCTGCTCAAGGTGGTCAACGACCACTTCAAACAGCAACTGACCCGCGCCGATGTACTGCACAGTTTCGCCGGCGTGCGCCCGCTGTGCGACGACGAATCCGACGAGCCCTCGGCCATCACCCGTGACTACACCCTTTCGCTGTCCGGCGCTCCCGGCGAAGCCCCCCTGCTTTCGGTATTCGGCGGCAAGCTGACCACCTACCGCAAACTGGCCGAGTCCGCCATGCAGCAACTGAAGCCCTGCTTCCCCGATCTGGGCCCCAGCTGGACAGCCAGCGCCCCACTTCCTGGCGGCGAGAACCTGGACAGCCAGGCAACCCTGGCCGAAACGCTCTGCGAGCGCCATGGCTGGCTCCCCACCACCCTGGCCAGACGCTGGGCCAGCAGCTATGGCAACCGAACCTGGCGTCTGCTCGAGGGCGTGAACAACCTCACCGATCTCGGCGAACATCTCGGCGCCGGGCTATACACCCGCGAAGTGGATTACCTGCGACGCGAAGAGTGGGCCCGCAGCAGTGCCGACATTCTCTGGCGTCGCAGCAAGCTGGGCCTGTTCATGACCCCGGCGCAGCAAGCTCGCCTGCAGGACTACCTGAACAGCCACGACCCGCACTCGGCTCACGCCGCCTGAAATTCCGCGTGCTCATGCCCCGCCCTGCGGGGCTTTTTTATGCGTTCAAAAAAAATATATCGACGCCCCCAACAAGCGGGGTAACCACGGCAGAACTTTCCGCCAACTTTTTATTACGGCAATTCAATAAGTTGCCGCCATGATGCGGAATAAAAACATTCTTATTCAGTTTTATTTTCACTTATGTTTCAAGAACTTAGGTTTGACATAAAGAAAAACGAAGCCGAAAATCCAAGGCCGTCACGGTCATTGCAACAACAGGAGCGAACATGAAAGGCGACAAGAAGGTCATTCAACATCTGAACAAGATTCTTGGTAACGAACTGGTCGCCATCAACCAGTACTTCCTGCATGCACGCATGTACGAAGACTGGGGCCTGAAGAAGCTTGGCGAGCACGAGTATCACGAGTCCATCGACGAGATGAAGCATGCCGACAAGCTGATCAAACGCATCCTGTTCCTCGAAGGCATTCCCAATCTCCAGGATCTGGGCAAGATTCTGATCGGTGAAAACACCAAGGAAATGCTCGAGTGCGATCTGAAGATCGAGCACAAGGCGCATGGCGATCTCAAGGCGGCCATTGCCTATTGCGAGAGCGTTGGCGACTACGCCAGCCGTGAACTGCTGGAAGACATTCTGGAGTCCGAAGAAGAGCACATCGACTGGCTGGAAACCCAACTCAGCCTGATCGAAGCCGTTGGCCTGCAGAACTATCTGCAATCGCAGATGGACGAATGATCCGGATGCGCTGAATGAAAAACGGGAGCCAATGGCTCCCGTTTTTTCATGCCTGGGAAAAACTGCGCAAGCCCCAAGGGGTGCGCACCGCGCCCCCTTTGCGGACTATCGCGTCAGTTCGCTCGTACCTCGTTCTCCCTGACCCGGAACCACGCCGCATAAAGCGCCGGCAGGAACAGCAGGGTCAGCGCCGTAGCCACCACCAGACCGCCCATGATGGCCACCGCCATCGGCCCGAAGAACACGCTGCGCGACAGCGGAATCATCGCCAGTACCGCGGCCAGAGCGGTCAGCACGATGGGGCGGAAACGCCGCACCGTGGCTTCGATGATGGCGTGCCAGCGATCCAGGCCGTGGCTGATGTCCTGCTCGATCTGATCGACCAGGATCACCGAGTTGCGCATGATCATGCCGGCCAGCGCGATGGTGCCGAGCATGGCGACGAAGCCGAAGGGTTGACGGAAGATCAGCAGGAACAGCGTGACGCCGATCAGCCCCAGCGGCGCGGTGAGGAACACCATCGCCGAGCGCGAGAAGCTCTTGAGCTGCAACATCAGCAGCGTCAGCACCACCACGATGAACAACGGGATACCGGCATTCACCGACTTCTGTCCACGCTGCGAGTCCTCCACCGTACCACCGACCTCCAGCAGATAGCCATCGGGCAGTTCGGCACGGATAGGCTCCAGAGTCGGCAGAATCTGCTGCGTCAGGCTGGCCGGCTGCTGCTTGCCGTACACATCGGCACGCACGGTGACGTTGGGCAACCGGTTGCGGTGCCAGATGATGCCTTCCTCGAAGCCGTACTCCAGCGTCGCCACCTGCGACAGCGCCACGCTGCGGCCACTGTCGGTCGGTACCGCCAGGCTCGGCAGCAGGCTCAGCGCCTGGCGCTCCTGTGGTGTACCGCGCTGAAGTATCTCGATCAGCTCGTTGCCCTCACGGTACTGGCTGACACTGGTACCGGACAGCGAGCCCTGCAGGAAGCGCGACAGTTCGGCCGTGTTGACCCCCAGCGCCCGCGCACGCTCCTGATCGATATTGAGGATCACCACCTTGCTGGGCTCTTCCCAGTCCAGGTGCACGTTCACCACATGCGGGTTCTCGCGCACCTTGTCAGCCACCTGACGGGCCAGGGCACGCACCTCGTCGATATGCTCGCCACTGACGCGGAACTGGATCGGATAGCCCACGGGTGGACCGTTCTCCAGGCGGCTGACACGACTGCGCAGGGCCGGGAACTCGTCGTTCATTACCTGGATCAGCCAGCTACGCAGGCGCTCACGCTCCTCGATGCTCGACGCCAGCACCACGAACTGGGCGAAGCTGGCCGCCGGCAACTGCTGATCCAGCGGCAGATAGAAACGCGGTGAACCGGTACCGACATAGGCCACGTAATTGTCGACGCCCGTCTGCTTCTCCAGCATCTCCTCCAGGCGCCGCACTTCGGCCTCGGTGGCGCTCAGCGAAGCGCCCTCCTCCAGCTTGATATCGACCATCAGTTCAAGGCGGCCGGATGCCGGGAAGAACTGCTGCGGCACGAAACGAAACAGCAGCACGGAGGCGACGAAAAGGCCGATGGTCAGCAGGATCACGATGCCACGACGGCGCACGCACCATTCGACCGTGGCTCGCACCCGACGATAGAAAGGCGTCGAATAGGGGTCGTGCCCGGCATCACTGCCCCCATGCTTGGCAGCATGCAGCTTGGCCAGATCAGGCAGCAGCTTGTCGCCCAGGTAAGGCACGAACATCACCGCGGCGATCCACGAGGCGATCAGCGAAATGGCCACTACCTGGAAGATCGAACGGGTGTACTCGCCCGTCCCGGACTGCGCCGTGGCAATGGGCAGGAAGCCGGCAGCCGTGATCAACGTGCCGGTCAGCATGGGGAAGGCGGTACTGGTCCAGGCGAAACTGGCCGCCTTGAAGCGGTCATAGCCCTGCTCCATCTTGATCGCCATCATCTCCACCGCGATGATCGCGTCGTCCACCAGCAGGCCGAGCCCCAGCACCAGCGCACCGAGAGAGATCTTGTGCAGACCGATGCCGAGGTAATACATGGTGGCGAACGTCATCGCCAGCACCAGCGGAATCACCAGCGCCACCACCAGCCCGGTACGCACACCAAGGGAGAAGAAGCTGACCGCGAGCACGATCACCAGGGCTTCCACCAGCACCTTGACGAACTCGCCCACGCCGGTTTTCACCGCCGCCGGCTGATCCGAGACCTTGCGCAGCTCCATCCCCAGCGGCAGCGTCTGCTGCAAGCGGGCGAATTCGCCTTCCAGTGCCTTGCCCAACACCAGGATGTCGCCGCCGTCCTTCATCGACACGGCGATACCAATGGCATCCTCGCCCATGAAACGCATGCGCGGCGCGGGTGGATCGTTGAAGCCGCGCTTGACCTCGGCCACATCGGCGATGCGGAAGGTACGGTCACCGACACGAATGGGAAAATCACGAATCTCTTCCACCGATTCGAAGCGCCCGGTCACGCGCAACTGGATACGCTCGCTGGCCGTCTCGAAGAAGCCGGCGGCGGCCACCGCATTCTGCGCCTCCAGTGCCTGCTGTACGGCAGAAAGCGGCAGGCCGAGCGTCGCCAGCTTGGTGTTGGACAGCTCGATCCAGATCTTCTCGTCCTGCAGACCGACCAGTTCGACCTTGCCGACATCCTTGACCCGTTGCAGTTGCAGTTGCAGGCGGTCGGCATAGTCCTTGAGCACGGCGTAATCGAAGCCACTGCCGGTCAGCGCATAGATATTGCCGAAGGTGGTGCCGAATTCATCGTTGAAGAACGGCCCCTGGATACCGGGCGGCAGGGTGTGACGAATGTCGCTGATCTTCTTGCGCACCTGGTACCACAGCTCGGGAATCTGCGCGCTGCGCATGGAGTCGCGCGCCATGAAGGTGACCTGCGATTCGCCGGGACGGGAGAAGCTGGTGATGCGGTCGTACTCGCCGGTCTCCATCAGCTTCTTCTCGATGCGTTCGGTGACCTGGCGTGACACCTCTTCGGCGCTGGCGCCGGGCCAGTTGGTGCGGATCACCATGGCCTTGAAGGTGAACGGCGGGTCTTCGCTCTGCCCCAGCTTGGTGTAGGACAGCGCCCCCACCACGGCGAACAGCAGCATGATGTACAGGACGATCTGGCGATGACGCAACGCCCAGGCAGACAGGTTGAAGCTCATGCGGGCTTACTCCTTGGCGGCCAGTTCGACGTTGCGATTGTCACGATCGACCGGGCGTACCTGCTGGCCTTCGCGCAGCACCTGGACGCCTGCCGCCACGACCCAGTCGGAGGCGGACAGCCCTTCCAGCACCGGCACGCGATCATCGCCGTAGGCACCGACACGCACCAGGCGGCGCTGCACGGTATGCGCATCGGGATCGACGACCCAGACGAATGGCTGATTCTGCTCGGCGCTGAGTGCCGACAGCGGTACCGCCAGCGGTACTTCGCCATGGCTGGCGATGAATACCCGCGCGCTCTGTCCCAGCTCGGCCGGCACCTTGCCCTCGATGAAGGCAACGCGAGCGGCGAAGGTGCGCGATTGCGGGTCGGCCGCAGGCGCCATCTCGCGAATACGTCCGGGGAAGCGTTGATCAGGCTGCGACCACAGTTCCACTTCGACCGGCTGACCGATCTCGAAACGACCAAAGCTCTGCTCCGGCAGGCTGATCGACACCTCGCGCTCACCATCGGCAGCCAGGGTGAATACCGTCTGACCGGCCGCCACCACCTGCCCGACCTCGACCGAGCGCCGTGCAATCACGCCATCCTGCGAGGCTCGCAGCACGGCATAGTCGGTCTGGTTGCGCGCAACGTCGTACTCCGCCTTCACCTGTTTCAGGCGGGCTTCGCCGGAGCGGTACTGGTTTTCGATGTTGTCGAACTGCGAGCGGCTGACCAGGTTGCGCTCGAGCAGCGCCTTGTAGCGCTCACGCTCGGCACGCACGGTCTGCAGATTGGCCTCTGCCGCCGCCATCTGCGCGCGGGTGGCCTCCAGTTGCAGACGAACGTCCTGCGGATCAAGCTCGGCCAGCGCCTGATCCTTCTTCACCCGGTCACCGACGTCCACCATGCGCTTGCTCACCTTGCCGGCGATACGGAAGGCCAGTTCCGGCTCGTACCGTGCGCGCACCTCGCCCGGATAGCTGTCGACCAGGGCAGTAGCCGGCTGTGGCTGCACCACCATGGCCGGGCGGATCGGCTGTTCGAGCTGCTCGCCGTTACCGCAGGCAGACAACATGAATGCAAGACCCAGAGACGCAACAAGAGGGAGAACGTGGCGGGACATGTCGAAGACCTTTCGGAGAAGGTTTGGGACGACCATCTGAAGCGACCGGCGTTGTCTCGACGACGCTTCGGGAGATGACCTTTGGAATATTTGTACTGCCGGGTATAGTAAAAATAGCAAACTCACCAGTCCAGTATTAAAATCCGACAATGCCTGACAAGTTGTTACAGCCTTCCGGCCCCGGCCGTCCCAAGGATCTCGCCAAACGCCGCGCCATTCTCGACGCGGCGAAAGACCTGTTCCTGCGCAATGGCTACGACGGCAGCAGCATGGACGCCATCGCCGCCGAGGCCGGGGTATCCAAGCTCACGGTGTATAGCCATTTCACCGACAAGGAGACCCTGTTCTCCGCAGCCATCAAGGCCAAATGCGAGGAACAGCTCCCCGAGCTGCTGTTCGAACTGCCGGATGACGTCCCGCTGGAAAGCCAGCTGGTGGGTATCGCGCGGGGTTTCCTGGCGCTGATCAACAGCCGCGAGTCGGTGGAAATGCACCGGATGATGGTGAACCTGGCCAGCCAGGGTTCGAAGCTGTCGCAACTGTTCTACGAGGCAGGCCCGAAACGGGTGCAGGAAGAGATGGAAGTGCTGTTGCACAAGGCCGCCAGGCGTGGACTGCTGAACCTGGACGATCCGCATCGTGCGGCCGATCATTTCTTCAGCCTGCTCAAGGGCGGTGCGCATTTTCGTCTGCTGATCGGCTGCGGCGAGCCACTGGAAGGGGAAGCCGCAGAGCTGCATGTGCAGGACGCCATAGCGCTGTTCCTGCGCGCCTACAGGCCGTGATGCGGGGCAGCCTGGCTGCTCCCCTATGAACCCGCTTCCAGTTTCTTCTTCGGGTAGATGTCGTAACGGCTGGACTTGCCTTCCAGCACGTAGCCTGGCTTGCCACCCTCGATCGCCGGCGCCTTGCGCGGGCGCTTGACCACCACACGATGAGTTGCCAGCGCCAGGGCGGCCTGAAGCAACGCGGGAGCATCCAGGTCATCGCCGACGAAGGGACGGAACAGGCGCATCTCCTTCTTCACCAGCGCGCTCTTGTCGCGATGCGGGAACATGGGGTCGAGGTAGATCACCTGCGGCGCCTCACCCTGCCAGTTGTGCATCAGCTCGATGGCGTTGCCGGTAAGCAGTTGCATGCGCGCAACGATCGGGCCCACCTCGAGATCGGGCGCGGCGCGTTGAAGGCCGTCCTCCAGCAGCGCAGCGACCAGCGGCTGACGTTCGATCAGGGTCATGTCACAACCCAGGCTGGCCAGCACGAACGCGTCGCGCCCCAGACCGGCGGTCGCATCGAGAATCCGCGGACGGATACCCGACTGCACGCCCACCGCCTTGGCGATCATCTGCCCACTGCCACCGCCAAACTGGCGCCGGTGGGCCACTGCACCCTCGACGAAATCCACCCGCACCGGCCCCGGCGCCTTGTCTCCCAGCTCGACCAGTTGCAACCCGTCGTCACCCAATTGCAGGGCAAAGTTGGTTTCGCCGCCCAGCGGCAAACCAAGGCGCGTCGCCCACTGACTGGCCGCTTCGGCGTACTGGGAATGCAAGGCTTCTACACGGATGCTGGCGTTGTGCCGCTCGTCGGTCATTGGCTGTTTCTGCTCAAAATTCACTCAAAGCACCGGCCACTTGGCCGATATCGAAGAAGCGGCATTCTGCCAGACCCGGCCCCCGACAGCCGCATCGAGTTCGATCATGTTCGACGCCCTTTCCGCTCCACGCCCAGCCAGCAGCGTCCCGACGAGCCCGCGCCCGCTCGATGATGAGTTGGATGGCGCCGCGCACGAATCCCTCGATTACCAGATCCTGCGCCGTACTCTGGGCATCGAAGAACCCGGCAGCGTTGCCCGCGAGCTGCAGCAACCGACAGCGCCACCTGCCGTGAGCAGCAGCGCAGTCGCCGTCAGCCAGGCCGTGATCGAGCAACGCGGCCTGGAATTGAACGTCACCGTAGGCCAGGCGCCCCAGCAGGTCGACCCGCTGGTGCTGGATCTGGCGGGTAACGGTTTTTCCACCAGCGGCCTCGGACGACCGGTGAAGTTCGATCTGGATGCCGACGGACTTCTGGACTCGATCAGTGCCCCCACTGGCGACGATGCGTTGCTGGCGCTGGATCGCAATGGCAACGGACGCATCGACGACGGCCGCGAACTGTTCGGTGATCAGCACGGCGCTGCCAATGGTTTCGCCGAACTGGCTCGCTTCGACGACAACGGCGACGGGCGTATCGATGCTGCCGATGCGGTATTCGACCAGTTGCGCCTGCTGCGCTTCGATGCGCAAGGCCGGCAGCATCTGCAAACGCTCGGCGAAGCCGGTGTCAGCGCCATCGACCTGCGCGCTCGCGACGTCAGCATCGCGCTGGGTGCTTACGACAAGATCGCGCAACTGGGGCAGTTCGAATTCGCCGATGGGCGCAGCGGTCAGGCGGCCGATCTGCTGCTGGCCAAGCGCTAGTCGCGCCGCGTCAGAATTCGGGTAGGGTGCGCCGTGCTCACCCGCAGTAATGCGGTGCCTGCCAGATGCGCACGGCACACCCTGCGTAAAGCCGTCCTACAGACAGCCGCAGGGAGGGTACAACCCGTCGCAGTACCAATCGCGGGTTGCACCCGCCCTACGGCTCACAAGCACCTCAGCGGCACATGCGCCACAGCCCCATGTCCACGTGAAAATGATCGCGGTGGGCAGCGTTGTATTCGGGCCCCAGGGTCACGTTAAAACGTTCGCAGGCAGCCTCCTGCACGAGACGCAGGAAGCGCGCCTTGTCACCCTGCCCCGACCAGTCTCGCAGCACGCTGATGTGCTGGCCGTCGCGCAGCCGGAAACCGACCATGTCCAGCGCATTGGCATAGGAATGCTGGCTGGGCCTTTGACTACCGGCAATGCTGCGACAGGCAAAACTGCCGACGTGTTCGACGCGACTGACTGGCTGACCGAACACGGCCTGCGCCGCCGGTTGCAAACCATGGCGTTCGAACAGGGCAAAGCTCACTGCCAGAGGACAGGTGGCCATGAAGCTGCTGCTCAGGCCGACGCTGGCGCCCTGGATACGCACCGCGTTCTCCACCGGGCAACCGGGATGCGGCGTGCTATCGGCAAGACGCGTGAAGCGCAGCTCGGACGTCGCCAGGGCCAGGTCGCACAACGTGCGATCCTCGCTCAGGCGCCATAGCTTGAAAGGGGTCAGCAGGTTCGGCGTCTCTCGCACGTCCAGCGGCGCCCAGGGGTTGAAGCGCGGCGCCACATCCAGCCAGCCACGCCACAACGCCACCAGCAGCGCCGCCCCCAGCAGCAGGGAGACAAGGAGCAGACGGCCGATCATCCGTATCAGCATTTCCATCCTCCATCAGAGCAGGCCGAGCTGCTCCAGTTCCGGCTCCGTCTTCAATACCGCCAGCTCAGGCAGACCTGGCAACCGCTGCATCAACTGCTCGTGAAAACGCCGCGCCAGCTCAGGCGCCAGTCGATTGTCCGAGGTGTGAGCGAAGACACAGGGGCGCAGTCCCTGCTCGATCCAGCCCGCGACCTTGTCCAGCCAGGGAGTCATGAAGGGGTCGTTGGCCAGCAACTCGGGGTGACCGATGAAACGCAGTTGCGGGCTCTGACTGAACGCCGTTGGCCGCGTTGGCAGGCGCGGCTTCCTGGACTGTGCGTGGAGCACGGCAGGCGCCTGGGAGTCGCAACTGAACAACGCACGCGAGTCCAGGCAGATGCGCTCGACACCCTGGTCATGCAACAGACGGTTGAGCGCACGCTCGGCGTCGCCCTTGGCGAAGAACTCGGGGTGACGTACCTCGATGGCCAGCGGCCAATCGCCCCATTGCTCGATGAACGCAGCGAGCTCGGCCAGCCGCGAGGGGCCGAAGCTGGCCGGCAGTTGCAACCAGTACGGCGCGACACGCGCACCCAGCGGCGCCAGCAATTGACGGAACAGCGCGACCTCGTCGAGCTGCTGGCAAAGGTCGCCACCATGGCTGATATCGCGGGGCAACTTGGCGCAGAAGCGAAAATCCACAGGCATCTGCTCGGCCCAGCGCGCGACGGTCTGCGCCGAGGGCCGGGCATAGAAGGTGGTATTGCCCTCCACGGCATTGAACACCCGGCCATAGCAGGCGAGAAATTCGCCCGAGCGGGTGTCCTCCGGATAGAGCGTCGAACGCCAGGCCGCTTCGCTCCAGGAGGGGCAACCAAGAAAATAGGGAAGCGCTGAAGTCATCGGCTCGGTAGCGGCGATACGCGCTTACGCGTAGAGGTCGAGCCCGAGCACTTCCTGGGCATCGTAATCATTGGCATAGGCCGCCGTGCTGCTGTAGCTGGCGAGCGCTTGCGCGGCGCGGCTACCTGGCGCGGGCTGGGCGTAGGTCACGTCCTGCGCACGTGTCGGCAGGCTGTCGGTGCCTGCGCTGCTGGCCTGTACCCGACGAATCTGCGGCGCCTGCTCCAGCCCCTGGCTGTTGGCGGGTGCCGCCGGTTGCTCACGCTGAGCCTCGACCTCCCGCTGCGCCTCGCGATAGGGCGTGACCGCAGTCCCCGAACGGGGGCCGCGATCTGGCGAGTAGGGAGGTAGGTAACCGTCGATCCGCATCTAGAGCTGCTCGGTGGGCTCGGCTGAACAAGTGACAATGCTGGCAATGTAGCGGCGCTCACCGCCCTTGGCAAATTCGGCGGGCTTCACGGCAGCGGGCATCCGACCAGTTGTCATGCTGGCGGCGCCTTGGGCGTGGCGACCTGATCACGCAGGTACACCGGCTGCGCCTGATCGGCCGGCAGCGCCTCGCCACGTGCCCAGGCAAAACGGGCCAGGCTCAGCAGGTCTTCGGCATGCGGCAGCAAGCTGCCGTCCATGGCCACGGGCTTGAGGGCGATACGCGTCGCGAAGGTACCCCAGCCGGTACCGGCGCCGAACCACTCGCCACCGCTGCCACGTGGTGCTTCGGCCTGTTCGGGCGGCAATACCGCCTCCTGCCCGAGCAGGCGCATCTCGCCGGCCTCGGCGCGGTAGCAACCCCAGTAGACCTCGTCCATCCGTGCATCGATGGCCGCCGCTACCCGAGTCGCGCCCTGCTCACGCAGCGCCCGTTGCGCCAGCACGGCCAGGTTCGAGATCGGCAGCACCGGTCGCTCCAGCGCAAAGGCCAGACCCTGAACCACACCGATGGCGATACGCACGCCGGTGAAGGCACCCGGCCCACGGCCGAAGGCGATCGCATCCAGTTGCGAGGCCGCGATCCCCGCCTCGGCCAACAGTTGCTGAATCATCGGCAGCAAACGCTGGGCATGCAGGCGCGGCGCCACTTCGTAGTGACTGAGCACATGCCCCTCATGCAACAGCGCAACGGAGCAGGCTTCGGTGGCGGTATCCAGGGCCAGGAGAGTGGTCATTGCATTCGCACAGCTGAAGAAAAAAGAGCCGGCATTAGACCGGCTCGACGAGTTTTTTTCCAGCGTCATGACGGCGTCTGAGATCCGCCGAACGACCGGTGGACTTCCGTGCGCCTTACCAGGGCTCGACCACCGGCTCGGCGTCCCAGCCCTTCAGCGGCGCCTTGGACCAGGTGCCGTAGCCGGCATTGGGGAACACGATCCATTCCACGCCCCACTTGCCGGCCTCCTCGGCAACGGTCCTGCGCTGCGCATCGAGCGGCGTCTTGCGAAAACGCGCGTCGAAGTCATGCAGGGTATCCCCCAGCAGCATGATGATCTGATGATCGGCGCTGACGATGGCCCGGCGCTCGACCTTCGGCGGCCCGAGCAGCAGCACGCTTTCCTCGGAGACCTGCGGCAGGCCCAGCTTGCTCAGGGTGGCCAGGGTGTATTTCTTCTGCTCGTCGGCGCGGTCGGAAATGTAGCGAATGGTCACACCGAGCTCGTCGGCGTGTTCGAGGAACTTCTTCGCGCCGGGAATCAGTTCCGGTGTGCCGTCACGCTCCCAGGGCAGCCAGGTGTCCCAGGCGTCGTACTGATGACAGTTGGCAAGGTCGCGCGCCAGCAGGGCACTGTTGTCGATCACGGTTTCATCGAGGTCGGTGACGATCGCCAGCTTCGAGGGATCCTTGGCGGCGGCCACGGCCTTGTCGAGTTTTTCCGTCGCGATGTTGTAGGCCTGCAGCTGCAACGCCTGGATTTCCGCCGACTGCTGCTGAAAGCGCAAGCCCATGGTGAACTCGGCAACGGAACAGTCGGTCTTGCCTGGTGCAGCGGAGTCGGCGAACGCCGGCGGCGTGGCCAGCAGCGATACCACTAGGCCCAGCCAGATGCGTTTCTCGGTCATTGAATGCCCTCTTCCTTATTGGTTCACGTATCGACATGCCCCTGGCGCCGGCCCGAGGCTCGCATCGTCGATACTAGTCGGCCCGCATTGCGCGGCCATGCTTGAGAGCGACCAGAACGTATCCATGTTCCATGAATGACAAAGGCTCCCGAAGGAGCCTTTGTCGTCGACGGCTGGCAGTACGAACTCAGTCCAGCGCGGCCAGGGTCTTGGCAGTGATCTGCTCGACGCTGCCGACACCCGGGATATGGCTGTACTTCGGCGTGCCGGTCGCGGCGGAAAGCTTCTGGTAGAAGTCCACCAGCGGCTTGGTCTGCGAGTGATAGACGGACAGGCGATGACGCACGGTCTCTTCCTTGTCGTCTTCACGCTGAACCAGCTCTTCACCGGTCACGTCGTCCTGACCGGCGACCTTCGGCGGGTTGTACTCGGTGTGGTAGACACGGCCGGATGCCGGGTGCACGCGGCGGCCGGACAAACGCTTGACGATTTCTTCGTCATCGACGGCGATTTCCACGACGTGATCGAGGGCAACACCAGCGTCACGCAGCGCTTCGGCCTGCGGGATGGTGCGCGGGAAGCCGTCGAACAGGAAACCCTTGGCACAATCGGCCTGGGCGATGCGCTCCTTGACCAGGTTGATGATCAGGTCATCGGAAACCAGGCCACCGGCATCCATCACGCTCTTGGCCTTCAGGCCGAGTTCGGTACCGGCCTTGACCGCAGCACGCAGCATGTCGCCAGTGGAGATTTGCGGAATACCGAATTTCTCGGTGATGTAGCGAGCCTGGGTACCTTTGCCGGCACCGGGCGCCCCCAGCAGAATCACGCGCATCGATGTGCTCCTCAAGAGTTATGTAGTAA
>Ga0209699_100439_pt1 | contig 23303 bp, 17 predicted proteins | sample SynthPrep_1_END__FD_187204 | JGI IMG/M metagenome (GOLD analysis project Ga0209699, IMG submission 187204) | Synthetic microbial communities from Ohio, USA - SynthPrep_1_END_DS7_MetaG (SPAdes) (version 2) | ecosystem: Engineered > Bioreactor > Aerobic > Activated sludge | place: USA: Ohio...
GGGCGACAACGTGGGGATGACGGTCAAGCTGTTGGCCCCCATCGCCATGGAAGAAGGCCTGCGTTTCGCCATCCGTGAAGGCGGTCGTACCGTCGGCGCCGGCGTCGTCGCCAAGATCCTGAAGTAAGCAATACCCGGATGGGTAGAGTGGACGAAAAGTCCCTCTACCCATTTTTGCCGTAAAAGTGTTATGATGTTTGGCTCCGCGATCGTTTGCGTCGAATAGCTTGATGCTATTTTGAACGATGGTTCCGGAAAGCCAGTGAATGTAGTGCAAGCCAGTAGTGTTTTAGGGGCATAGCTCAATTGGCAGAGCGTCGGTCTCCAAAACCGAAGGTTGTAGGTTCGATTCCTACTGCCCCTGCCACCGCCAGGATAAACCCGCGGGAGATCATCGCGAGTTACGCATTCACGGCGGCTCGCGTCGCAATATGTCTAATACCAGCGTAGAAACCGTAACCAGTACCGCCGACCGGGTGAAGCTCGGGCTGGCGGTTCTTGTCGTTATTGCTGGCATCGTCGGGTTTTCCGTGCTCAGCGCGCAACCGATGCCTGCACGTGTCGGCGTATTTGTCGGCGGCCTCGTGATCGCAGCCGTGATCGCCTGGTTCAGCGAACCCGGCCGCCGCACCCTGAGCTTCGCCAGCGAGTCCTACAACGAAGTCAAGCGGGTCGCGTGGCCCACGCGCAAGGAAACGACCCAGATGACGGGTATCGTTTTCGCGTTTGTGGCGGTCATGGGCCTTTTCATGTGGGTGCTCGACAAGGGCATCGAATGGATTCTCTACGGCCTGCTGTTGGGCTGGAAATAAGGACGGCGAATGAGTAAGCGTTGGTATGTCGTCCATGTGTACTCCGGCATGGAAAAAAGCGTACACAAGGCCCTGAACGAGCGCATCGAGCGCGCGGCCCTGCAAACGTCTTTTGGCCGCATTCTTGTGCCCTCCGAGGAAGTCGTCGAGGTCAAGGGTGGTCAGAAGTCGATCACCGAGCGCCGCATTTTCCCCGGTTATGTCCTGGTTGAAATGGACCTGACCGACGAAACGTGGCACCTGGTCAAGAACACCAACCGCGTCACCGGCTTTTTGGGTGGCTCGGGCAACCGTCCGACCCCGATTTCTGAAAAGGAAGTCGAGAAGATCCTCTCCCAGATGGAAGAGGGTGTCGAGAAGCCCCGCCCCAAGATTCTGTTCGAAGTGGGCGAGATGGTTCGGGTCAAGGAAGGTCCGTTTGCGGACTTCAACGGCAACGTCGAAGAAGTCAACTACGAAAAGAGCAAGGTGCGTGTGTCCGTCACCATTTTTGGTCGCGCCACGCCCGTCGAACTCGATTTCAGTCAGGTCGAAAAGACCTGATTCAACCCCCCGGGGAGCTCCCAGGCTTGAACGCCCAGGAGCGATATAACCCGCAAGGAGCAAAGCATGGCGAAGAAGATCGTCGGCTTTATCAAGCTGCAAGTACCGGCTGGTAAGGCTAACCCCTCCCCCCCGATTGGCCCGGCCCTGGGTCAGCGTGGCCTGAACATCATGGAATTCTGCAAGGCGTTCAACGCCAAGACCCAAGGCATGGAGCCTGGTCTGCCGATTCCCGTGGTGATCACCGCCTTCGCGGACAAGAGCTTCACCTTCATCATGAAGACCCCGCCCGCGACGGTCCTCATCAAGAAGGCTGCCGGCGTGCAAAAGGGTTCGGCCAAGCCGCATACCGACAAGGTCGGCACGCTGACCCGCGCTCAAGCTGAAGAGATCGCCAAGGCCAAGGGCCCCGATCTGACCGCCGCTGATCTGGACGCCGCTGTGCGCACGATCGCTGGCAGCGCCCGCAGCATGGGCATCACGGTTGAGGGGATCTAATCATGGCAAAACTGTCCAAGCGCGCCGCCGCTATTGCGCAGAAGATCGACCGCACCAAGATGTACCCGGTCGCTGAAGCCCTGACCCTGGTCAAGGAAACCGCCGTCGCCAAGTTCAATGAATCCATTGACGTGGCCGTGCAGCTCGGCATCGACCCGAAGAAGTCGGACCAACTGGTCCGCGGCTCGGTCGTTCTGCCCGCCGGCACCGGCAAGTCGGTCCGCGTGGCCGTGTTCGCCCAAGGCGAAAAGGCTGAAGCCGCCAAGGCCGCTGGCGCCGACATCGTCGGTCTGGACGACCTGGCTGACCAGATCAAGGCCGGTCAAATGGACTTCGACGTGGTCATCGCCTCGCCCGACACGATGCGTGTCGTGGGTGCCCTGGGTCAGATCCTGGGCCCCCGTGGCCTGATGCCGAACCCGAAGGTCGGCACCGTGACCCCGGACGTCGCCACCGCTGTCAAGAACGCCAAGGCCGGTCAGGTTCAGTACCGTACCGACAAGGCTGGCATCATTCACGCAACGATCGGCCGCGCGTCGTTCGGCGTGGAACAGCTGCAAACCAACCTGGCCGCTCTGGTCGACGCCCTGCAAAAGGCTCGTCCCGCAGCTGCCAAGGGCATTTACCTGCGCAAGCTGGCCGTCTCGTCCACGATGGGCGGCGGTGCGCGCGTGGAAATTGCCTCGCTGTCGGCCAACTAAGCCGATAGCTGTAAACGTACTTTGGGCTGCATCCGGATTCCTCCGGATGTTGCTGTCAAAGACCGCTGGAGCAGGGTAGTTCAAGCAGTATCGGACTACTCCGCTTAATCCCGAAGCCCGCAAGGTTCGGATCCAGCGTAGACGGCGGCCCCAGGAAGATTTCTTTACACGAAGAACTCGACCAGGCGCCGCATTCGGTTGACGCGCAAGGCTCAGGCCCCAGGCGTCTTTTGATGGAGTGTTCAAACCGTGAGTCTCAATCGTCAAGAGAAAGCGGTGGTGATCGAGGAAGTCTCGGCGGAAGTCGCCAAGGCCCAATCGATTGTTATCGCTGAGTACCGTGGTCTGGACGTCGCCTCTGTCACCGTACTGCGCAAAACTGCGCGTGAATCGGGCGTGTATCTGCGTGTTCTGAAGAACTCGCTGGCCCGTCGTGCTGTTGCCGGCACGGCTTTCGAGCCGTTGGCTGAGCAACTGTCCGGTCCGCTGATCTATGGCATCAGCGCTGATCCGGTTTCGGCGGCCAAGGTCCTCGCAGGTTTCGCGAAAAGCAACGACAAGCTGGTCATCAAGGCGGGCGCTCTGCCCAACAACCTGCTGAACCAAGAAGGCGTGAAGGCCCTGGCCACCATGCCCTCCCGCGAAGAGTTGCTGTCGAAACTGCTGGGCACCATGCAAGCCCCCATCGCGCAATTCGTGCGTACGCTCAACGAAGTTCCGACCAAGTTCGCCCGTGGCCTCGCGGCTGTGCGCGACCAAAAGGCAGCGGCCTAATCGCCCTGCAGTCCGGAATTCGCTGAACGACCGAGCGACACCCAAACCCTGGCATTACCAAAATATTTGGAGTTCTGAAAAATGGCACTTAACAAAGCTGAAATCCTTGACGCCATCGCTGGCATGACCGTGCTCGAGCTGTCCGAGCTGATCAAGGAAATGGAAGAGAAGTTCGGCGTGTCGGCTGCTGCCGCTGCTGTCGCTGTCGCTGCTCCCGCTGCTGGTGGCGCTGCCGCCGCTGCTGAAGAGCAAACCGAGTTCAACGTCGTCCTGCTGGAAGCCGGCGCGAACAAGGTTAGCGTCATCAAGGCCGTGCGCGAGCTGACCGGTCTGGGTCTGAAGGAAGCCAAGGACCTGGTCGACGGCGCTCCGAAGCCCGTCAAGGAAGCTGTGGCCAAGGCTGACGCCGAAGCCGCCAAGAAGAAGCTGGAAGAAGCTGGCGCCAAGGTCGAAGTCAAGTAAGACCTGCGTCAACTTGCCCGGGGACAGCGCAGTTTGCAGTCCCCGGGCTTTTGCGTTTCCAGGAAACCCCTACTGGGGTCATGCCTTTTCAGAGGGGTTTCCTGGAGTCGTATCACCTGGGGCCGTGGTTGACGGCCCATGCAACCTCGAGTCGGAGTGCTCATGCCTTACTCGTACACCGAAAAAAAGCGCATCCGCAAAAGCTTCGCCAAACGTGAAGACGTTCAAAACGTTCCCTTCCTGTTGGCGACACAGCTTCAATCCTACCTAACTTTCCTGCAGGCGGATACCGCCCCGTCCGATCGCGTAGCCGACGGTTTGCAGGCGGCGTTCTCGTCGATTTTCCCGATCGTTAGTCACAACGGTATGGCGCGCTTGGAGTTCGTGAGCTATGTGCTCGGCGAACCGGTGTTCGATGTCAAGGAATGTCAGCAACGTGGCCTGACCTATGCCTCGCCCCTGCGAGCCAAGGTCCGCCTGGTGCTGCTTGACCGCGAAGTCAGCAAGCCCACCGTGAAGGAAGTGAAGGAACAGGAAGTCTACATGGGCGAAATTCCGCTCATGACGGGCACGGGTTCTTTCGTCATCAACGGCACCGAGCGTGTCATCGTCTCGCAGCTGCACCGCTCGCCTGGCGTGTTCTTCGAACACGACCGCGGCAAGACCCACAGCTCCGGCAAGCTCCTGTTCTCGGCCCGCGTGATTCCCTACCGCGGTTCGTGGCTGGACTTCGAATTCGACCCGAAGGACGTCCTGTTCTTCCGCGTCGACCGCCGCCGCAAGATGCCCGTCACGATTCTGTGCAAGGCCATCGGCATGACGCCGGAATCCATCCTGGCCAACTTCTTCGACTTCGACAATTTCGAACTGAAGAGCGAAGGCGCGATGATGGAATTCGTGCCCGAGCGTTGGAAGGGCGAAATGGCCCGTTTCGACATCTCGGACCGCGACGGCAAGGTCATTGTCGAAAAAGACAAGCGCATCAATGCTAAGCATCTGCGCGATCTGGCTGCCGGCGGCATCCAGCGCATCTCCGTGCCGGAAGACTTCCTGTACGGCCGCGTGCTGGCCAAGAACATCGTCGACCCGGACACCGGTGAAGTCATCGCCAACGCGAACGACGAGATCACGGAAAGCGTGCTGGGCGCCCTGCGCGCCTCCAACGTCTACGACATCCAGGCGCTCTACACGAACGACCTGGACCGTGGTCCGTACATCTCGCAAACGCTGCGCACCGACGAAACCGCGGACCAGATGGCAGCCCGCGTTGCCATCTACCGCATGATGCGTCCTGGCGAGCCGCCCACCGAAGAAGCGGTGGAAGCGCTGTTCCAGCGCCTGTTCTACAGCGAAGAAACGTACGATCTGTCGCGCGTCGGCCGCATGAAGGTCAACAGCCGCCTGGGCCGTGGTGAAGACATCACCGGCCCGATGACGCTGACCAACGAAGACATCCTTGAAACCATCAAGGTGTTGGTTGAGCTGCGCAACGGCCGTGGCCAGATCGATGACATCGATCACTTGGGCAACCGGCGCGTGCGTTGCGTCGGCGAACTGGCCGAGAACCAGTTCCGCGCTGGCTTGGTGCGCGTCGAGCGCGCCGTCAAGGAACGTCTGGGCCAGGCCGAGACTGAAAACCTGATGCCGCACGACCTGATCAACTCCAAGCCGATCTCGGCAGCCATCAAGGAGTTCTTCGGTTCGAGCCAGCTGTCGCAGTTCATGGACCAAACCAACCCGCTGTCGGAAATCACGCACAAGCGTCGTGTTTCCGCACTGGGCCCGGGCGGTCTGACCCGCGAGCGCGCCGGCTTCGAAGTCCGTGACGTGCACCCGACCCACTATGGCCGCGTCTGCCCGATCGAAACGCCGGAAGGCCCGAACATCGGCCTGATCAACTCCATGGCGCTGTACGCTCGCCTGAACGAGTACGGCTTCCTGGAAACGCCTTACCGCAAGATCATCGACGGCAAGGTCAGCGAGCAGATCGACTACCTGTCGGCCATCGAAGAAAGCCACTACGTCATCGCGCAGGCCAACGCCGCGCTGGACGAGCAAGGCGCCTTTGTTGACGACCTGGTCGCTTGCCGTGAAGCGGGCGAAACGATGCTGACGTCGCCGGTCAACGTGCATTACATGGACGTGGCTCCGTCGCAGATCGTGTCGGTCGCTGCTTCGCTGATTCCGTTCCTGGAGCACGACGACGCGAACCGCGCACTGATGGGCGCCAACATGCAACGTCAAGCCGTGCCTTGCCTGCGTCCGGAAAAGCCGGTCGTGGGTACGGGTATCGAGCGCACCGTGGCCGTTGACTCGGGCACGACCGTGCAGGCGCTGCGTGGCGGCCTGGTCGATCACGTTGACGCCGAGCGCGTCGTGATCCGCGTGAACGATGAAGAAAACGTCGCCGGTGAAGTGGGCGTCGACATCTACAACCTGATCAAGTACACGCGTTCCAACCAGAACACGAACATCAACCAGCGTCCCATCGTCAAGCGTGGCGACAAGGTCGCCAAGGGCGACGTGCTGGCTGACGGCGCATCGACCGACCTGGGCGAACTCGCCCTGGGTCAGAACATGCTGATCGCGTTCATGCCGTGGAACGGCTACAACTTCGAAGACTCGATCCTGATCTCCGAAAAGGTTGTGGCCGATGACCGCTACACCTCGGTGCACATCGAGGAACTGACGGTTGTCGCCCGCGACACCAAGCTGGGTCCGGAAGAAATCACGCGCGACATCAGCAACCTGGCCGAGACGCAACTGAACCGCCTGGACGATTCGGGCATCACGTACATCGGCGCCGAAGTCAGCGCCGACGACGTGCTGGTCGGCAAGGTTACGCCCAAGGGCGAAACCCAGCTGACGCCGGAAGAAAAGCTGCTGCGCGCCATCTTCGGCGAAAAGGCGTCCGACGTTAAGGACACCTCGCTGCGCGTGCCCTCGGGCATGACGGGCACCGTGATCGACGTGCAAGTGTTCACGCGCGAAGGCATCGTGCGCGACAAGCGCGCCCAGTCCATCATCGACGATGAACTGCGCCGCTATCGCCAGGACCTGAACGACCAGCTGCGCATCGTTGAAAACGACCAGTTCGACCGTATCGAAAAACTGCTGGTCAACAAGGCCGTCAACGGCGGCCCGCGCAAGCTGGCCAAGGGCGCCACGATCACCAAGGCATACCTGGCTGATCTGGACCGCTGGCAGTGGTTCGACATCCGTCTGGCTGATGAGCCGCACGCTGTCGTGCTGGAACAAGCCAAGGAATCGCTTGAGCAAAAGCGTCATCAGTTCGATCTGGCCTTCGAAGAGAAGCGCAAGAAGCTGACGCAAGGCGACGAGCTGCCCCCGGGCGTGCTGAAGATGATCAAGGTCTACCTGGCCGTGAAGCGTCGTCTGCAGCCTGGCGACAAGATGGCAGGCCGTCACGGCAACAAGGGCGTGGTCTCGCGTATCACCCCGGTGGAAGACATGCCGCACATGGCTGACGGCACGCCGGCCGACATCGTTCTGAACCCGCTGGGCGTGCCCTCGCGGATGAACGTCGGTCAGGTGCTGGAAGTGCACTTGGGCTGGGCTGCCAAGGGCGTGGGCCACCGCATCGCCGATCTGCTGCGCGACGAGCGCACCGCGCAGGTCAAGAACATCCGTGCCTATCTGGACAAGGTCTACAACACGACCGGTTCGGGTGCCCGCATCGATGAGCTGACCGACGAAGAAGTCATGGAAATGGCCCAGAACCTCAAGAACGGCGTGCCGTTCGCGACGCCCGTCTTCGACGGCGCGACCGAAGAGGAAATCACCACGATGCTGGAGCTGGCCTATCCGGACGACGTCGCCAAGCGCATGGCGCTGACGCCTTCGCGTACGCAGGCATGGCTGTACGACGGCCGCACGGGCGAGAAGTTCGAACGCCCCGTCACGGTTGGCTACATGCACTACCTGAAGCTGCACCACTTGGTCGACGACAAGATGCACGCGCGTTCGACCGGCCCGTACTCGCTGGTTACCCAGCAGCCTCTGGGCGGCAAGGCGCAGTTCGGCGGTCAGCGTTTCGGGGAAATGGAAGTGTGGGCGCTGGAAGCATACGGCGCCGCCTACACCCTGCAGGAAATGCTGACGGTGAAGTCGGACGACATCACCGGCCGTACCAAGGTATACGAAAACATCGTCAAGGGCGACCACGTCATCGACGCCGGCATGCCGGAATCGTTCAACGTGCTGGTCAAGGAAATCCGCTCGTTGGCCCTGGACATGGATTTGGAGCGTAACTAATGAAAGCGCTACTCGACCTCTTTAAGCAAGTCTCGCAAGACGAGCAGTTCGATGCCATCAAGATCGGCATCGCCTCGCCCGAGAAGATCCGTTCGTGGTCCTACGGCGAAGTTCGCAAGCCCGAGACCATCAACTACCGCACGTTCAAGCCTGAGCGCGACGGCCTGTTCTGCTCCAAGATCTTTGGCCCGATCAAAGACTACGAGTGCTTGTGCGGCAAGTACAAGCGCCTGAAGCATCGTGGCGTGATCTGCGAAAAGTGCGGCGTTGAAGTCACCGTCGCCAAGGTTCGCCGTGAACGCATGGGCCACATCGAGCTGGCCAGCCCCGTCGCGCACATCTGGTTCCTGAAGAGCCTGCCGTCGCGTCTGGGCATGGTGCTCGACATGACCCTGCGCGACATCGAACGCGTCCTGTACTTCGAAGCCTGGTGCGTGATCGAACCTGGCATGACGCCGCTCAAGCGCGGCCAGATCATGTCGGATGACGATTTCCTCGCCAAGACCGAAGAGTACGGCGACGACTTCCGTGCCCTGATGGGCGCGGAAGCCGTGCGCGAACTGCTGCGCACCATCGACATCGACCGTGAAGTGGAAACGCTGCGCGGCGAACTGAAGGCCACCAGCTCGGAAGCCAAGATCAAGAAGATCTCCAAGCGCCTGAAGGTGCTGGAAGGCTTCCAGAAGTCCGGCATCAAGGCCGAGTGGATGGTCATGGAAGTGCTGCCCGTGCTGCCGCCGGACCTGCGTCCGCTGGTGCCGCTGGACGGCGGCCGCTTCGCGACCTCCGACCTGAACGACCTGTACCGCCGCGTCATCAACCGCAACAACCGCTTGAAGCGCCTGCTGGAGCTGAAGGCTCCGGAAATCATCCTGCGCAACGAAAAGCGGATGCTGCAGGAAGCTGTCGACTCGCTGCTGGACAACGGTCGCCGCGGCAAGGCCATGACGGGCGCCAACAAGCGCCAGCTCAAGTCCCTGGCCGACATGATCAAGGGCAAGAGCGGTCGTTTCCGTCAGAACCTGCTGGGCAAGCGCGTCGACTACTCGGGCCGTTCGGTCATCGTGGTGGGTCCGCAGCTCAAGCTGCACCAGTGCGGCTTGCCCAAGCTGATGGCCCTGGAACTGTTCAAGCCGTTCATCTTCAATCGTCTGGAGATGATGGGCCTGGCCACGACCATCAAGGCTGCCAAGAAGCTGGTGGAAAGCCAGGAACCGGTGGTCTGGGACATTCTGGAAGAAGTCATCCGCGAACACCCGGTCATGCTGAACCGTGCGCCCACGCTGCACCGTTTGGGCATCCAGGCGTTCGAACCGGTCCTGATCGAAGGCAAGGCCATCCAGCTGCACCCGCTGGTTTGCGCGGCGTTCAACGCCGACTTCGACGGTGACCAGATGGCCGTCCACGTGCCGCTGTCGCTGGAAGCCCAGCTGGAAGCGCGTACGCTGATGCTGGCTTCGAACAACGTGCTGTTCCCCGCCAACGGCGAACCGTCGATCGTGCCGTCCCAGGATATCGTGCTGGGTCTGTACTACACGACGCGCGAGCGCATCAACGGCCGCGGCGAAGGCATCTTCTTCACCGACGTCGCTGAAGTGCAGCGCGCCTACGACAACGGCGAAGTCGAACTGCAGTCGCGCATCACCGTGCGCCTGAAGGAACACGAGCGCGACGAGGCTGGCGAATGGCAGCCGGTGATCCGCCGTCACGAGACGACGGTCGGCCGCGCGCTGCTGTCCGAAATCCTGCCCAAGGGCCTGCCCTTCACGGTGCTGAACAAGGCGCTGAAGAAGAAGGAAATCTCGCGCCTGATCAACCAGTCGTTCCGCCGTTGCGGCCTGCGCGACACCGTGATCTTCGCTGACAAGCTGATGCAGTCGGGCTTCCGCCTGGCCACGCGCGGCGGTATCTCCATCGCCATGGGCGATATGCTGATCCCGACCGCCAAGGAAGGCATCCTGGCCGAAGCCAGCCGCGAAGTGAAGGAAATCGACAAGCAGTACTCGTCGGGTCTGGTCACGTCCCAGGAACGCTACAACAACGTGGTGGACATCTGGGGCAAGGCCGGCGACAAGGTCGGCAAGGCGATGATGGAACAGCTGGCCACGGAGCCCGTGGTCAACCGTCACGGCGAGGAAGTGCGCCAGGAATCGTTCAACTCCATCTACATGATGGCTGACTCGGGCGCCCGCGGTTCGGCCGCCCAGATCCGCCAGCTGGCCGGCATGCGCGGCCTGATGGCCAAGCCGGACGGCTCGATTATCGAAACGCCGATTACCGCGAACTTCCGTGAAGGCCTGAACGTACTCCAGTACTTCATCTCGACTCACGGCGCGCGTAAGGGTCTGGCCGATACGGCACTGAAGACCGCCAACTCGGGTTACCTGACCCGTCGTCTGGTCGACGTGACGCAAGACTTGGTGATTACCGAGGACGATTGCGGCACCTCGCAGGGCTACAACATGAAGGCCCTGGTTGAAGGCGGTGAAGTCATCGAACCGCTGCGCGACCGGATCCTGGGTCGTGTTGCCGCCATTGACATCATCAACCCGGACACGCAGGAAACGGCCATCGTCGCCGGCACCCTGCTGGACGAAGATCTGGTCGACACCATCGACCGCATCGGCGTGGACGAAGTCAAGGTCCGCACCCCGCTGACGTGCGAAACGCGTCATGGTCTGTGCGCGCACTGCTACGGCCGCGACCTGGGTCGTGGTTCGCCGGTCAACCAGGGCGAAGCGGTTGGCGTCATCGCCGCCCAGTCCATTGGCGAACCGGGCACGCAGCTCACGATGCGTACGTTCCACATCGGTGGCGCGGCGTCGCGTTCGGCCTTGGCCAGCGCGGTGGAAACCAAGTCCAGCGGTAACGTCGGTTTTGCCAGCACGATGCGCTATGTCACGAACGCCAAGGGCGAACGTGTGGCGATTTCGCGCTCCGGCGAATTGGCGATCTTCGACGACAACGGCCGCGAACGCGAACGCCACAAGATCCCGTACGGCGCGACCGTGCTGGTGGGCGATGGCGAAGCCGTGAAGGCTGGCGCGCGTCTGGCGACGTGGGATCCGCTGACCCGTCCGATCGTGTCGGAATACGGCGGCGCCGTCCGCTTCGAGAACATCGAAGAAGGCGTGACCGTTGCCAAGCAGGTGGACGAAGTCACTGGCCTGTCGACGCTCGTCGTCATCACGCCGAAGACCCGTGGCGGCAAGATCGTCATGCGTCCGCAGATCAAGTTGGTCAACGAGCAAGGCGAAGACGTCAAGATCGCCGGCACCGATCACTCGGTCAACATCTCGTTCCCGGTGGGCGCGCTGATTACCGTGCGTGACGGCCAGCAGGTTGCCGTGGGTGAAGTTCTGGCGCGTATTCCGCAAGAATCGCAAAAGACCCGCGACATTACCGGCGGTCTGCCGCGCGTGGCCGAGCTGTTCGAAGCGCGTTCGCCGAAGGACGCCGGCATGCTCGCCGACGTTACCGGTACGGTTTCGTTCGGTAAGGACACCAAGGGCAAGCAGCGTCTGGTCATCACCGACCTGGAAGGCGTGAGCCACGAGTTCCTGATTCCGAAGGAAAAGCAGGTGCTGGTGCACGACGGCCAGGTGGTGAACAAGGGCGAAATGATCGTGGACGGCCCGGCCGATCCCCACGACATCCTGCGCCTGCAAGGCATCGAGAAGCTGGCGACCTACATCGTCGACGAAGTGCAGGACGTGTACCGTCTGCAGGGCGTGAAGATCAACGACAAGCACATCGAAGTGATTGTTCGTCAGATGCTGCGCCGTGTGAACATCGTTGACGCGGGCGATACCGAGTTCATCCCGGGCGAGCAGGTCGAGCGCTCCGAGCTGTTGAACGCGAATGACCGCATGCAAGCCGAAGATCGTCTCCCGGCGAGCTACGACAACGTGCTGCTGGGTATCACGAAGGCCTCGCTGTCGACCGACTCGTTCATCTCGGCCGCATCGTTCCAGGAAACCACGCGTGTCCTGACCGAAGCCGCCATCATGGGCAAGCGCGACGATCTGCGTGGTCTGAAGGAAAACGTCATCGTCGGCCGCCTGATCCCGGCCGGTACCGGCCTGGCTTACCACCACGCACGCCGCGACAAGGAAGAGCTGGAGGCAGCGGAACGCGAAGCCGCCCGCCAGCTGGCCAACCCGTTCGAAGACTCGCCGGTCACGGTGGGCTCGGATGCGGAAACGCCGGCTTCCGACCTCGGCGCCGAGGATTCCGCCGAATAAGCGGAAACACCCGGCAGGGATGCCGCGCGCAGTCCGGCGCGGCATGCCCGGAATCAAAAAGGCCGCTGATGCGAATCAGCGGCCTTTTTTTGCCTTGGGGAAAGGGCGCTTACTGCGCGACCTGCGCCCGGGCGTGCCGAAAGACGGGCCCCCAGACGGGATGGCCGGCTTCGTTGGGCGCCAGCTCGAAAGCGGGGTCCAGGGCCAGGATGCGGGCGAAGCTGTCTTCGCACAGCCGCGGATACTTGCTCACGCAGTAGCTGAACGCCTGCAACTTGTAGGCCTCGATGCGTACGGTCTTGGTGGAAGTGGCCAGGGCGTCGGAGGTGGCGACGCCGCGGATGACTTCTCCGTAGCGGCCGGCGCTGTACTTGTCGCGTACCTGTTGCAGCTGATCCAGGGCTTCCGCGGTGGCAGGCGCCTCCGGCTTTTGGGACGAGACGCCGGCGCAACCCGCCAGCAGGGCCGATAAGCCGAGCAGACTACTCAGAACGCGAATTTTCATGGCTTCCAAAGGTGTAGAGAGGTTTAGCGGTACGCTATCGTGCCACAGCCTGATGCGCTCGGACATTTTCCGCAATGTCCTTGCGGTGCGGATTGGATAATATTCGCCTTATTCCACAGTTAATTCAGCTGTCGAGCGACAGCGCCAGTCCCGATGATGTCTACTTCCGCCGGCCTCTTGACGCCGCGTGGCCCCTTTTCCGGCGCCGCGCCGCTTGCACTGCGTCCGTTGAGCGCCATCGCCGCCAGCACGGCGGGGGGCGTGCCGGAAACCCGCATCAAACGGCTTCTGTCCGATCTGCTGCCGTCCTTGATGGCGCTGCATGCCCAAGGTGAAATCTGCGGCGATATTTCGCTGGAGACGGTGGGCATGGACGAAGGCGCCCGGGCTCATCTGGTGCCCGAACTGGTGGTGGCGCGTTCGCGCCGCGCCACGCGCACCCCGACCCCCGGTTTTGCGCCGTTCGAGCTGTACACGGATTCGGTGGAATGGCCGCGCGGCCCCTGGAGCGACATCTACGCCCTGTGCGCGGTGATGCATGCCTTGGTCATCGGCGACAAGCCCGCGCCGGCGCCCGAGCGCCGCGCGGAGGATACCTACGAGCCGCTCGCCTCCCTGGGACTGCCAAAGTACAGCCAGGACTTCCTGTCCGTGATCGATGCCGGCCTGGCCATGGCGCCTGCCGACCGGCCGCAGACGCTGGCCGATCTGGCTGGCATGCTGGGCATAGATGCGCAAGTCGAGACGGCGCCGGATCCGGTGGCTGCGGCGCCAGTGTCCCGCGCGGCGCCAGCGGCAGCTGCCGTAGCGCACCAACCCGCGCGCGGGCGCCATCCGCTGCTGGTGCTGCTGCTCATCGCTGCGTTGATCGGCGCGGGCGTGTACGCCTGGTTCGAGTCGGGAATGGGCGCGCCCAACGCGCTGATCACCCGGTCCGAAGTGGTTCAGCCGAACCTGCCGGCCGTGCATCCCTTGCCGCCGCCGCCGGCGCCCGGCGCCGCATCCGTGGCGCCGCCATCGCCGCCCGAGGTTCGAACCTCGCAGGAAGCCGCGCCCCAGACTCTGGCCCCTGGAAGCGCGCCTGCCCCCGGCGACACCCTGGCTCAGCCGGCGGCGCCCGCCGAGGCGCCGACAACTGTGGCAACACCGCCTGCAGCCGCGCCGGCCGAGGCTCCTGCCGAGGTGGCCGAAGAGGCCCCCAAGCCCAAGCCGGTTCCCATGGTGGTGCGGCTGGACGTCCGTCCGTGGGGCGAGGTCTGGATCAACGGCGTGGCCCGCGGCATCAGCCCTCCGGTCAAGGAACTGCGGCTGATTCCCGGCAAGTACCAGGTGGTGCTGCGCAATGCCGACTTGCAGCCGTATCGCATGACGCTGGAGGTCAAGGCGGGCAAGCCCGCCGTGATCTCACACGTCTTCCAATAGCGGAGCGCCGCGGCTATGCCGCGGGCATTTCTTCCGGCGCCATCGGCAGGCGCAGCGTGAACACCGAACCTGCGCCCAGCTCGCTGCTGACCTCGACCGATCCGCCGTGGCGTTCGGCCACGGTGCGCACGAACGCCAGACCCAGGCCTGCCCCGCCGACGTCGCCGCGGGTCTCGACGCCCACGCGGGAGAACGGTTCGAACAGGCGCGCCAGATCCTGTGCCGCAATGCCTTGGCCCTGATCGCGGATGTTGACGCGCCAGAAGCCGGGTTCCTCGTCGATGCCGCATTCGATCCGGGTGTGCGCCGGGCTGTACTTGATCGCGTTGTCGATCAGGTTGCACAGCGTGCGCATGAGCAAGGTCTGATCGCCGCGGACATAGGCGGCGGGCAGCGGCAGCGCAAGGGCGAGCTCGATGCCGCGCTTCTGCGCCGAGGCCCAGAATTCGTCCACGGCGTCTTGCAACAGGCTGCCCAGATCCAGTTCCACCGCGCTGATCGTCATCGACTCGGCGCGCGTCAGATGCACGAAGTCGTCGACCAGGCGCAGCGTGCGGTTGGCCAGCGCGGCAATGCGGCCCAGGGTTTCGCTCTGCTCTTCGTGCAAGCCGCCTTCCTGCTTCATTTCGACCAGCGCGAGGATGGAGCTTTGGGGCGCGCGCATGTCGTGCGAGATGAAGCGCATCGTTTCCTCGCGCTGGCGTTCCGCCTGGCGGATGCGCGAGATGTCCGTCAGCGTGGCGACGGTGCCGGCGAAGTCGCCTTCGGCGGTATGGATGGGCGCGCATTTCAGGATCAGGTCGCGTCCCGCATGGTCGCGTACTTCCAGGTCGGCGCTCCAGGGCGATGACGCGGCGACCGCGCCCTGGCCGCTGAGCGCCTCGGCGACGCGCTGGCGCGCGGCGGGATCGGAGATGGTCTTCTCGAGCAGGTGGGTGGCTGGGCGGCCGACGCGGGGAGGGCGCATGCCCAGCCGCTGAAAATACATGACTGCCGCCTGGTTGCGGAATTGCATGCGGCCGTCCTGATCGAAAACCAGCGTGGCGTCCGGCATGCCGTCCAAGCCGTCGGCCAGGAAGCGGCGCAGGTTGCGCACGCGGGCCAGCGCACGGCGCAGTTCCCCGACGCGGCTCTCCAGCGACGCGCTGGGACCCGTGCCCTGGGCGCCGGCCTCGTTCAGCACCGGCGGGTACTCGCGTTGCAGGCGGCGCAATTCGTTGTCCATGTAGCGCAGCGCCGCTTCCTGGCTGCGCCAGCTCCAGAGCGGGTAGCACAGCGCCACGCCCAGCAGCGCCGCGGCCGGCGCGAACCACATATAGGCATAGGCCAGCAGCAGCAACGCTGCCAGCAGGATGAGCGCGAACAGCGCCAGGCTGACCAGCAGGGCCTGCTTGGGAGACAGCCGCCACAGGGCCAGGCAGGCCAGCAGCACGGGCAGCGCCGCGAATAGCGCGTTGCACCAGGCGGGCGGCAGCTGGTAGGCGATATCGTCGCGCGCCGCGTGCAGCAGGTTGGCGATGATCTCCACCCCCGACATGCCGCTGGCATCGTGCGATACCGGCGTAGGGTAAGCGTCACCCAGGCCGGTGGCCCAGGCGCCGACCAGCACGTACTTGCCGCGTAGCTCTTCCGGCGACAGATCGCCGCGCAGCACGGACAGGTAGGAAACGGTGCGCGTATGCGCGGTGGGGCCGGAGTAGGGGATCAGGATGCTGCCATCGGGCGCGGCGCGCTTGAACAGCTTTTGCGCCGATTCCGCTTCGCCGCCGACGTCCAGCATGGCCATGGCCAGATGGTTCCAGCGGCGGTCGCCCAGTTGCGCGGTCAGAGTGGCTGCGCGGACCACGCCATCCGGGTCGATGCGCGCGTTGATGAAGCCTTTCGCGGCGGCGGCCTGCGCTACGCCGGGGATGGGCTCGTTGACGGTGGAAGGGCGGTCGAGCCGGTCCAGTACGACTGGCAGGACCGTGCGGCCATGGCGCCGGATGCTGTCGGCCAGGATGCGGTCGTCGTTCGGATTGGCCATGTCCGGTTCGGCGAAGATCAGGTCCAGCGCCACGGCGCGGGCCCCCTGCAGGCGGTCCAGCAGCGCTGCGTGGACGGCGCGCCGCCAGGGCCAGTGGCCCAGCGCCTTGATGCTGTCGTCGTCGATCGCGACGATCAGGATATCGGGATCGGCGGCTCGCCCCGTCACCGACAAGGCGCGGTCATAGAGGATCTGGTCGAAGCGTCCCAGACCGTTGAACGAACCCAGGACAGCGGCTAGCACCGCCAAAACCACCGTCAGCCACAGCCCTGAGCGCGAGGTCCGGTCCTGCGGATCGGCGGCGTCGGCCATGGGGCGGGCTCTAGTAGTCGGTCAGCGTGATCAGGCCGCCCGTGCCGCTGGCGACGCCGGAGCCGTCGGAGGTCAGGAGCATGTTCGCGCCTTCGAAGGTGCCGATGGCGTCGCGCCCGTTCAGGCCCAGATCGTCGACCGCGCGCACGGACACGTAATAGGTGCCGGGGCCGGGCGCCGTGAAGCGGATGTCGTTGCCGGGGAAGCTCGTCGACGATACCGGCAGCGCGCCTTCGGCATCGCGCGAGACGCGTACCAGATAGCTTTGCGCGCCGGGCACCGGCGAGACGTCGGCGGTCCAGGCGCCGCCGCCCGCGCGCGTGGGCGTGCCCAGTTGCGGCGCATCCAGCAGCGCGCGCATGCCCGACACCACCCCGTCCGAGCCCACGGCCGCGCCGTAGCCCGTGGCCACCGCCACCGGTTTGGCTGGGGCCGATCCGGGGGCGTGGGGCTGCAGCCGCACGCTGCCTTCCAGCACTTCGCTGTGCACGCCTTGCGCGCCGCTTTGCACGCGGAAGCGCGTGCCGCGCACGCCGGTGACCGCGACCGGCGTGCGGATCTCGAAACGGCCCACGCCCTGGCCGGCGGGCGCGACGGACGATTCCACGCCGCCGCTTTGCACCTGGACCACGGAATCCGTCAGCGCCGTGCCTTCGAACTGGCGCAGGCGCGTCAATTGGACCGAGCCGCCGGCCGGCAGCGTCAGCTTGGAGCCGTCGGCCAGTTCCAGTGTGACGAAGCCATTGGCGGCGGTGCCGACCGTGCTGCCTTCAGCCACGGTATCGCCGGCCCGCAGGGCCTTGCCATCCACATTCGCCTGACCGCTGACGTGCACGACGCGGGCGTCGGCGGGCCGCACGGGAATCATGGACAGGGGGATGCGCAACTCCAGCCCGATGGGCAGAGTCTCCGGCGTGACGACCTTGTTCAGGGTTTGCAGCTGGCTCCAGTTGGCCTGCTTGTGCGTATAGCGGGTCGCCAGGTCGATCAGCGTATCGCCTTGGCGCACGCGGTAGATGAAGTCGTCCCCAAGTGCGCCGGCAGGCTGGCTGCGCGCCGGCGCCATCAGCGCCAGGCAGGAAATCAGGGCAAGCAAAGAAAGCGCGCGGCAGCGGCTCATGACTATCGGTTCTCCAGGGATGCGCGCAGGCGCTTACTGCGGATGGGATGCAATGTCTTCCGGCGAGCTGATGAGCTCCAGCCGGTAGCCCAGTGCATACGAGGACGTGAGACGCACGCCGTGCTCGGGGCGCAACTGGAGCTTTTGCCGGATGTTCGACAAATGGGTATCCAGGGTGCGCGAGGTGGCGGGAATTTCCCGGTTCCATACGCATTCGGCCAGCACGTCGCGCGACATCAGGCGGCCGACATTGCGGAAAAACAGCAGCGCGAGTTCGAATTCCTTGGGGGCGAGCGGCACCACGGCGGAATCCAGGGTGATGGTGCGGCCGGCGGGTTCGATGCGATAGCGCGCCACATCGAAGGCATCGTCCGCGGGTTCGGCGATCTGGCTGCGGCGCAGCAACGCCGCCACCCGCGCCAGCAGCTCCAGGGGGCGCAGGGGCTTGACGATGTAGTCGTCCGCGCCGGCGCGCAGGCCTTCGACCAGATCGTCCTCGCTGGAACGGTTGGTCAGGAAGATGACGGGGATACGCGGGCCGATATTGGCGCGCAGCCACCGCACCACATCGTCACCATCGATGTCGGGCAGATGCCAGTCCAGCAGCACCAGGTCGAAATGCTCAGTGCGCAGCGCGGCCAGCAGATCCCGGCTTTGCTGATAGCTGCTGCAGACGTATCCGGCAGTGGTCAGAACTTGCTGGATGCGCCGTGCTTGATCCAGGTCGTCTTCCAGCGACGCGATTTTCATCAGACGTGTTCTCGCGAAGGTTTGCTACGCAAGCGCGCGCTATGGCGCCCTACTGCAAGATGAGAAAGGAATATATAGGTGTAAACGAATGATAACTCGGGAGGGGCCCCGGCTGGCTACGTTATGGCAAGAACTGTCAAACATTGCAAAGTTGACGAATCTTGACTGGAGTTGTTGCGTAACAACGCGCCACACTGTCTCAATCGTTCTCCCCCTCCGCAGTAGGGCGGGGGGCGGAGCCGGTCGAGGTTGTTGGTCGGATGGAACAGATATGAATCAATTGCGCATACTTATGATGTCACCGGATGAAGCCGCGCGCGGCGTCGCCGTGTCCGCATTGCTGCAAGCTGGTATCTCTGCACGCGGTTGCTCGACGTCTCTCGAATTGTTTGGATTGCTCAACGGCGGCGGCTATGACGTCGTGGTCCTGGATGTCGGGACCTTGGGTGAAATCGGCTATGCCCTGGTGGCGCGCCTGCACGGCTCGTCGTCGATGGGCATCGTGGTTACGGGGCGCGGCATGTCGGTGGATAGCCGCCTGCGCTGCCTGCAAAGCGGCGCCGACGCCTGTCTGCCGGATCCGCAGGATCCGCGCGAGCTGGCCTGCATCCTGTTGTCCCTGGCGCGCCGCCTGCCCGCCGGGCAGGATGCGTCCCTCGTCGATGCGGCCCAGAACGGCCAGTGGGAGCTGCGCGACCAGGGCTGGACCCTGGCGGCGCCTACGGGAGCGACCATTTCGCTGTCCGCCAATGAGCGCCTGATCGTGCGTTCGCTGCTGGAAGTGGCGGGCAAGGCCGTGGGCCGGACCGAACTGGGCGATGAGCTGCAGGTCGAAGGGGGCGGCGTGCGCGCCAGCGGCTCCCGCAGCATCGATGTGATCGTCAGCCGGCTGCGCCGCAAGGCTGAGCTGGCCGGAGTGATGTTGCCGATCCGCACGGTCTACGGCAGCGGCTACCTGTTCGCCGACCAGTAGCGCGGACGGGTACACTGGCTGCCGCAGCAGCGGGTAGCCGCAGCGCCGGCGCATCCGGCCGCAAGTTTGTGTGTCGTTGTCCCGCCGATTGCCGCGAGCAGCGGCCCCGATTTTCGGCTTATGCGGCCCTAATTTCTGTGAGCGCCGCCTAACTGGCGCGCTTTTGCAGGCAACGCGCACGTCGACCAGCTTACAATTTTCTTTGACAGCAAGCCTTTATCTCAGTTATGCTAAAGGGCTTACTGCTTTATTTCGCGCGCAAAAACTGGCCGCGGTAGGGTTCAGGAGTACGGTGTCTGGAAACGGGGTGCGTCACGAGCCTTTCGTTTCAAGCCATACGGCTTCGCGGTGTCGGGTCTTTCCGGCGCCGTCGCCCCACGGCATCCAGCTTTGTGCGTTTTGTCATAGTTTGTTGGCAAGCCCGCTCTTTTACGTATACGAACGTTTGAGGCGGTTTTGCGCGAACTGCCTTCTCCGAAAGTTCACTGCTTGAGGAGACGAGTACGTAAGTACTTACCAGTGGTACGTAAAAGGGATTTCAAAGGTCATGCCTACCATTAGCCAACTCGTGCGCAAGCCGCGCGAAGTCAGCATCATCAAAAGCAAGAGCCCCGCGCTCGAAAACTGCCCGCAACGCCGCGGCGTGTGCACTCGCGTGTACACCACCACCCCCAAGAAGCCGAACTCCGCTCTGCGCAAGGTTGCCAAAGTGCGTCTGACCAACGGTTACGAAGTCATTTCGTACATCGGCGGTGAAGGCCACAACCTGCAAGAGCACTCGGTGGTTCTGGTGCGTGGCGGTCGTGTGAAGGACTTGCCCGGTGTGCGTTATCACATCGTGCGCGGTTCCCTCGACCTGCAAGGCGTCAAGGATCGTAAGCAAGCCCGCTCGAAGTACGGCGCCAAGCGCCCGAAGAAGGCTTAATAACGAGTCAGCAGTACCCCCGCGTGGCGGAAGTCCGTCACTAGGGAAGTGCGACCGCGCCATCCAGATGATGGGAAGGTGCGCGGCACGTAAGGGGTCGTCTCCATGGACGGCCATGGCCGTGTAATGAAACACGGTTCAACTGAACAGACACAAGGAAGCAACAATGCCCCGTCGTCGCGAAGTACCCAAGCGCGAGATTCTGCCCGATCCCAAGTTCGGCAGCGTCGAACTCGCCAAGTTCATGAACGTCGTCATGCTGGACGGCAAGAAGGCCGTCGCCGAGCGCATCGTTTACGGCGCCCTCGAGCAAGTGCAAACCAAGACCGGCAAAGAGCCGATCGAAGTTTTCAGCCTGGCGATCAACAACATCAAGCCGATCGTCGAAGTGAAGAGCCGCCGCGTTGGCGGTGCCAACTACCAAGTGCCGGTTGAAGTGCGCCCCGTGCGCCGCCTGGCCCTGGCTATGCGTTGGCTCCGTGAAGCCGCCAAGAAGCGTGGCGAGAAGTCGATGGATCTGCGTCTTGCTGGCGAACTGATCGACGCCTCCGAAGGTCGTGGCGCCGCGATGAAGAAGCGCGAAGACACGCACAAGATGGCAGAGGCCAACAAGGCCTTCAGCCATTTCCGCTGGTAATTTAAGGACTACCCACCATGGCCCGCAAAACCCCGATCGAGCGCTATCGCAACATTGGTATCTCTGCGCACATCGATGCAGGGAAAACCACCACGACCGAACGTATCCTGTTCTATACCGGCGTCAATCACAAGATTGGCGAAGTGCATGATGGCGCAGCCACCATGGACTGGATGGAACAAGAACAAGAGCGTGGCATCACCATTACGTCGGCAGCTACGACGGCGTTTTGGCGTGGCATGGCGAAGAACTATCCCGAACACCGCATCAACATCATCGACACCCCGGGACACGTGGACTTCACCATTGAGGTGGAACGTTCCATGCGCGTCCTGGACGGTGCTTGCATGGTCTACTGCGCGGTGGGCGGTGTTCAGCCCCAGTCCGAAACCGTGTGGCGCCAAGCCAACAAGTACGGCGTGCCGCGTCTGGCCTTCGTCAACAAGATGGACCGCACCGGCGCCAACTTCTTCAAGGTCTATGACCAGCTGAAGAACCGCCTGCGCGCCAATCCCGTGCCGATCGTGATCCCGATCGGTGCCGAAGACACGTTCCAAGGCGTGGTCGACCTGGTCAAGATGAAGGCGATCATTTGGGACGAAGCCAGCCAAGGCATCAAGTTCGACTACGCAGACGTTCCGGCCGAGCTGGAAGGCCTGGCGAACGAATGGCGCGAAAAGCTGGTTGAAGCCGCTGCTGAATCGTCCGAAGAGCTGATGAACAAGTACCTGGAAACGGGTTCGCTCGACGAAGAAGAAATCAACCTGGCCATCCGCCAACGCACCATCGCTGGCGAAATCCAGCCGATGCTGTGCGGCACCGCCTTCAAGAACAAGGGCGTGCAGCGCATGCTGGACGCGGTCATCGACTACCTGCCTTCGCCCGTGGACATTCCCCCGGTTGACGGCATGGACGACGACGGTAATCCCGTCAAGCGTTCGGCTGATGACAACGAGAAGTTCTCGGCTCTGGCATTCAAGCTGATGAGCGATCCGTTCGTGGGTCAATTGACCTTCGTGCGCGTTTACTCGGGCGTCCTGAAGTCGGGCGATACGGTCTACAACCCCATCAAGGGCAAGAAGGAACGTATCGGCCGCATTCTGCAGATGCACGCGAACAACCGCGAAGAAATCAAGGAAGTGTTGGCAGGCGACATCGCCGCCGTGGTGGGTCTGAAAGACGTGACCACCGGCGAAACGCTGTGCGACATCGACTCCCACATCCTGCTCGAACGCATGATTTTCCCGGAGCCCGTGATTTCGCAGGCCGTGGAACCCAAGTCGAAGGCTGACCAGGAAAAGATGGGTCTGGCGCTGTCGCGTCTGGCTCAGGAAGATCCGTCGTTCCGCGTGCGCAGCGACGAAGAATCCGGCCAAACCATCATTTCCGGCATGGGCGAGCTGCACCTGGAAATTCTGGTCGACCGCATGAAGCGCGAGTTCGGCGTTGAAGCCAACGTCGGCAAGCCGCAAGTGGCCTACCGTGAAACCATCCGCAAGACCTGCGACGAAGTGGAAGGCAAGTTCGTCAAGCAGTCGGGCGGCCGCGGCCAGTACGGCCACGTGGTGCTGAAGGTCGAGCCGTTGGCTCCTGGCGGTGGCTACGAATTCGTGGACGCCATCAAGGGCGGCGTGGTTCCTCGCGAGTACATCCCCGCGGTGGACAAGGGCATCCAGGAAACGCTGCCTTCGGGCGTGTTGGCTGGCTACCCGATCGTCGACGTCAAGGTCACGCTGTTCTTCGGTTCGTACCACGACGTGGACTCGAACGAAAACGCGTTCAAGATGGCCGGCTCCATGGCATTCAAGGAAGGTCTGCGCAAGGCCAGCCCCGTGCTGCTGGAACCGATGATGGCCGTTGAAGTCGAAACGCCTGAAGACTACGCTGGTACCGTGATGGGCGATCTGTCCTCGCGTCGCGGCATGGTTCAGGGCATGGACGACATGGTTGGCGGCGGCAAGACCATCAAGGCCGAAGTTCCGCTGGCCGAGATGTTCGGTTACGCCACGAACCTGCGTTCGTTGACGCAAGGCCGTGCCACGTACACGATGGAATTCAAGCATTACTCCGAGGCCCCCAAGAACGTCGCTGACGAAGTCATCGCCGCTCGGGCCAAGTAAATAACCCTTGCCGGGGCCGCCCATCCGGGCGGACCCGGCAGAAATCCAAGTTTCCTTGAAAGTCAAAGGATAGAGATCATGGCAAAAGGCAAGTTTGAACGTACCAAGCCGCACGTGAACGTGGGTACGATTGGTCACGTTGACCACGGCAAAACGACGTTGACGGCCGCTATCACGACCGTTCTGTCGAACAAGTTCGGTGGC
>Ga0209699_100440_pt1 | contig 23248 bp, 18 predicted proteins | sample SynthPrep_1_END__FD_187204 | JGI IMG/M metagenome (GOLD analysis project Ga0209699, IMG submission 187204) | Synthetic microbial communities from Ohio, USA - SynthPrep_1_END_DS7_MetaG (SPAdes) (version 2) | ecosystem: Engineered > Bioreactor > Aerobic > Activated sludge | place: USA: Ohio...
GGATCTTCTTGCTCTGCTTGCGAAATTTCTTACTGGTGCTCGTCACCATCAGACCGATGACAGGCAGGATAGCCACCATCACCAAGGTGAGCTTCCAGTTCATCCACAGTAGCGTGGCAAAAAGGAATACTACGGTCATCCCTTCACGCACCACGACTTTGATCGCATCGGTAGCAGCACCGGTTACCATGGTCACGTTGTAGGTAATGCGCGAGATCAGATGGCCGGAATTATGGTTGTCGAAATAACGATTGGGCAGGGTTAGCAGATTATTGAATAGCTCTACGCGCAGATCCTGAACCAACCCCATCGATACCTTGGCCAGGTAGTAATTGCCGAGGAACGAACCAATACCCTGCCACAACGCAATCAACACGATCAGCAGTGGTACGGCCTGCAGCAGCTTCAGGTGCGCTAGCCATGGCGCATGCTCCAGCAACCAGGGCACACCCGCAAAAAGACTGGCATCTGGATTGGACAGTCCGTCGACGAAATATTTGAGGATATAACCCAGCATCGGTTGGGTGGACGCGAAGATCAGAAAGCCTGCCAGGCTGAGCAGGAACAAACCGATGTAAGGTCTGACGTAACGTAACAAGCGAAAATAGATCTTCAAACTAGAGCTGGATTGAAGGTCCGCAGAGGTATCGGTCATGGAAATATGCCGCAGCCAGAACAGGGGCGAATACTATCACAGCCCCCCTTGCGCCATGGATGCGCGAAATATCCGCTGGTATCCCGTAGAATCGCGCCTCGAATCAGGATCAGGGGATACAGGATCAATGTCGTTTGCCTTACGCGCATGGCCGCGCACTACATCAGATTTCATTGGCGAATGGATTTTGCCGATCGGCTACTTTTGCTTGCTGACCGGCCTGACTTGGCTGGACGATCGCAGTCAGTATCACAAGCTTTTCTATGCACTGGTTGCAGCGCCGGCACTCATCGCAATGGTGATGCAGCCCAAGCAGCTTGTCTCGCCACTTCGCGACCCCATCACGCTAGCATTCATTGCCTTCTCTGCGTGGGCCCTGCTGAGCATATCCTGGTCAGGCACCGACGAGTCTGTTGCATCGCTGAGCAAGAGGCCACTGTATATCCTCATGCTCTTCATGGCCTGCGCATTCATGGCGCAACGCAACTGCTCGCGACTGCTGAAGGTAGTGTGCCTGGCCTCACTTGTGATTATCCCGATAGCCGCTTATGCGTTGATCGTTTTTGCTCTACATCACGAACCTGATGCTCGCCTGGTCGGTAGCGGCGCGCTGGACAATCCTCTGCTCAGCTCGCATGTATTCGGCTTGTTCTGCATAGCCTGGCTTGGCTGGGGGATGACAGCCTCCAGCAGGCAGAGCCAGCTGGCACTCATACCACTCGCGGTGCTGTTGCTAACCCTGCTTGCAACCGGCTCACGCACTCCAATTCTCGCTCTAGCGCTCGCATCGGGCTGGTTGATGATCTGCTGCTGGAATAAGCGCGCCCTTGTGCTGGCCGTCCTTGGTGCCTGTGGTGTACTAGCCCTGCTGCTGATTTACCCGGAGAGCTTGCTGAACCGGGGCACATCTTATCGTTTAGAAATTTGGCAGTTGGCACTTGAGCAAATTCGCCTCCAGCCCTGGATCGGGCATGGTTTCGATGCCCATCTTGCGATTAGCATCCCCGGAACCAACTACACATTCAGCGAGCCTCATAGCTTCTTCCTCGGCGTGCTGTATTACACGGGGATCATTGGCGCCCTCTTCTGGCTGTTTATGCACGGAGCAGCACTTTGGGCCTGCTGGCAGCAACGCAGTGACCTGTATTTCATTATCGCTGGCGCCCTGGTCGTTTACGGGCTGGGCGCCGGCCTGGCCGAGGGCGGTGGCATTCTTTCCCGCCCCAAGGAGCATTGGTTCCTGACCTGGATTCCACTGGCCCTGGTGGCAGCCTTGAATATCGGCCGCAAAAAAGAGCGAGACCGTTGATGCAACGTCTGTCAGCCGATCAACTACAAGTACTGATGCACGATTCGACCGTCTTGGAACAGGATGGTCTCGGCCCGAAGGTTCTACGCCTTCAGGACGGCAGCTACCTGAAACTGTTTCGTAAGCGACGGTTATTCTCCAGCGAAACACTAAAGCCTTACGCGATGCGCTTTTCCGAAAATGCCAGACGCCTACAACGTCTGGGCTTTAGCACGCCGCAAATCATCGCAGCCTATCGCGTAGAAGATGAAGTAAACGGCACGGCCGTGCATTACGTGCCATTGCCTGGCGATACGCTGAGAAAGACCCTCGAGGAAGCCCAGCCGGAACAACAGCGCAGATTGATTACGCAATTTGGCCAACTACTCGGACACCTGCATGAGCAGGGTGTCTATTTCCGTTCCATCCACCTGGGCAACGTACTCGTGCTGCCAAATGAAGCATTAGGCCTCATCGATGTAGCGGATATGAAAGTGGGACGCCGCCCGCTCAGCCTGAGCATGCGTCAACGCAACCTGAAGCACATGCGTCGCTACGAAAAGGATGAACACTGGCTTTTCGGGTTGTACAGGGACGCGTTGAGCCAAGGCTACGGCCAGTACGCCCCTCATTTCGTTCAGGCGCTTTTGCTGAGGCCGGACTGATTTGACGTAGCGTTAGTGCGCCGTTCCACGTACTCGATAAACGCATCCAACCGCTCGCTGCAAAGCAACGTACTGACCTGACGGATCTCGCCTTCCGGCCAATCCCACCATTTCGCAGCCAAAAGCGCCCCTCTGATCGACTCAGAAAAACGCCAACGGATATGTCGTGCTGGGTTACCGGCTACGATCGAGTAAGGCGCAACATCACGGGTGACCACAGCGCCAGCGGCGACCACCGCGCCATCCCCCACAGTGACGCCGGAAAGAATCACCGCGCCGGTACATAGCCACACGTCGTTGCCGATAACAACATCGCCACGGCTGAATGCATAACCGGGAATCTCCGCAGCCTCATCAATCATTGCGGGGAACGGGTAAGTCGTAATCCACTCTGTGCGGTGATGACCACCCAGAAAAATCTCGACCTGCTCGGCGATAGAGGTGTAAGCGCCAATACGCAGCGTAGCGCCCTCGTTCCAGTCATGAACGATTGGCAGACCATAGCTGCCGACACCAATCGAATAGTGGGGATAGCGCAGCAGGAAGCGTGCCTGACCGCGATACAGCTTCGGCAACTTACGGATCGCTCGCTTGGCCCGACGCTCTCTAAATCTTGCCCAGAAGCTCATGGTCAATTTTTCTCCAAGGGCGAGAAAAGCAGACGCCCCAACCCACGCCAGGTCTTCTTGTTCCAGCTACGAAACGGAATCTGCCTGAGCAACTGCTTCGCGTAATCACGATCTCGGTTGGAGCACTTCAGGAACATCGAACTGAGAAAGCGTGTCCGGACAAATTCGTACTGCGGGTGATCCTTGAACAAGGCATAGGTGCGCAGAATGCTGTCCACCATGAACGGCGTATTCTTGGACGAGTTGCTGTCGTGTTTGCGGTATTGAGCTAGCACCTCGCCAAGGCAATCGATGTAGTAGCCGGCATAGGTGATCTTGAGTTCGATGAGCAAATCCTCCAGTCGAATCTTCGGATCGAACCCACCCACCTGCTCCAGCGCCTCTTTGCGAAATAGCAGAGTGGGTGCTGGCGGATAAGGTTTGCGTTCCATGAACACGTCATCGAAATCCAGTCGACGGAACGCGATATCCCGTCGCTGACGAGATTCGGGAAACAGCTGGCCATCGGAATCGATCAATTCGATATTGCCGGCGCAGATTCCCACCTCAGGCTTGTCCTGCATGTAGGCAACCTGCTTGGCGATTCGCTCGGGCACCATGATGTCATCCGAACCAAACGGAGCAATCAAGCTGCCTTTGGCGCGTGCAATTGCCTCGTTGAGCGTGTGCGTCAGACCTTTATTCTGCTGAACACGCAACTCGAATCCATGCTCACGCTGCAACTGCTCTATTCGCACCACACTGTCATCTGTGGAGCCGTCATCAACTACGAGCAGCTCGATATGCGGATATGTCTGCTGCACGACACTGAGGATGCACCGTTCGATATATGGTGCATGGTTATATGAGGCAATGACGACCGTGACCAATGGCAGCTGTTCTGTCATGGCGTCACCTCGCTCAACGCAGAGTCGATCAACTCCAGGTACTGCTGGCGAAACACGTCAATATCGTGCTGTTCCTTTAGATAACGATAGGACTGCTCCCCCTTCATCTGGAGCTGCTCATCACTGAGAGAGAGGTACTCATCCAAGGCCCTGCTCAACCCCTCGACATCTGCCGGTGCGACAGCAATACCACCAGCACCCTGGATCAATGGCAGCATGGCTGGGACATCGCTCGCGATCACCGGTAGACGCCCACTCATTCCTTCGAGCAGTGCTAAACCTAGCCCCTCTGCCAAAGAAGGCATGGCCCATATATCGAACGCGCGTACATAGCGCAGGGCGTTTTCGCGGAAACCAAGCAGATGCACACGCCCTTGCAAACCGAGAAGCTCTACCTCCCGCAGCAAGCGGTCATGCTCGCGTCCCGCGCCAATGATTGCCAACTGCGCATTCGGATGCGCCCCTGCAATCTGCGCAAAAGCACGGATCAGGTGAATATGCCCCTTTACCGGGACCAGTCGGCCCAACGCTCCGACAAGCCGTGCATGTGGCTCGAGCCCTAACTGGGAACGCGCCTCGTCACGCGAAAGCTGAATGCCTTCGGCCTGCACAATATCAATGGCATTGGTTATCGCGACGGTATTGCGCTCGGTGAAGCCGCATCGGCAATCGAGGAGATATTGTCTGACCGCAGGTGAAACACCCACGAAACGCCAAGCGGAGCTGACCAAGCGAGCAGTCTGCTGACGACGATAGGCTCGATCGTATTCGCCAAAACCATGAGCGATACCGATACACAAAGGGATCTTCAGCCAGCGATTGAGCATCAGCATCATGTTCACAGGCTTGAAGCGATTGCAGATCACTACATCGAAGCGCTCACTTCGGCAGTATCGGAACAGCTGCCACATGGCGCGAATACGCATACCTTTGAGTTGAGCGTCGGAGAACTCGAAATAGATCGAACGCTCGGCTCGACTCTCGGGCTGATCACCGGTAGGCCGCCCACGTAGAAACGCATTGACCGTCTCGAAACGCTCCGAAGGTAGGGCGTGAAAAATCTGCTCTCCCAAATCGGCAAAATCGTGCGTCTTGATGTTGTAGTCCGGATGCAACTGCAAGACTTTGATACGTCGCGCCAAATTCACTCCCACTGCGAAAATCCCTCTTCGTCGATCATCCAAGCCTGATTAGCTGCCAGCATCTGCATCGACTCCTGCGCGGGAACCGATTTATCCGACCACGCACCACGCTTCCATATGGCGAAGTGGAAATAAGGAAACTGTCGATCACCATCCTGGTCGTTGGTCAGGCTGCCATTACGCCAGAGCCAGCACCTAGGAAAATTAAAACTGCCATCGATCCAAGGGATACATCCATCAGGGGTGCTGAATGCCTCGATGAACTCACTACGCCGACGCAAGGAATTGAAGCGTCCTAGCAAATTGAAAAGCGGCTTTGGAAAATTCTTCCGCCACAGGAACAAACGACTGAATGCACCTTCATCGAGTGCATGATGCTGCTGATCACCCAGACGCTCCTGCCAGTGCGGCATGCGCATGAACAGCTGACGCATCACGTCCGTATTACGTATCAGGCAAAGATGCCCAGACACACGCCGGGCATGTGTGGAATAGAGGTCGTAACGTGCAAGCCGCTCATCGGTGAAGTACTGGCGTAAACGCCCGTAAATCAAGTCGAGGTCACCGAATGCCCAAAAATCGTATCCCCGCAACTGCTCTTGATGAATAAAGCCAAGAGCGGGTTTGAGGTCGCAAAGCTTGTAGGGATTAACCGGTGCGAAAGATATACCGAGACGATCCGAAACCAACGAGCAATAGTCAGCGTACGTCACGGGCTCAACGCGAACGTTGGCCGGCAGACCCTCCGGCTCGCCACAGTCGCTAAAAAGCAACCAGTCTATATCTGGATTGGTTCTGCAGCTCTCGAGAAACAGAGGCATCCAGAACGGCCAGCGCCCAAAATACGGAATGATGAAGCAAATACTAGGGGCCACAGTCACGATCCCGGAATTCAAATAAAACGCGGCAACTATTGGGACAACCAACCGAGCGCCCAGAAGCGCTCACGTGCTGCATGATCACTAAAGCACAGACTCAACCTACGCGCTGATGACAGCGTGTCTATCCGCCCCTCAGCACAGTCACGCAAGCCTGTTGCCAATGCAGAGGGTTGAGCAAAAGCAACCAGCAAGCCACTCCCGTCCACCACCTCACGGCCGCCACCACAATCACTACAGATAACGGGTACCTCCGCTGCCATAGCCTCCAGCAACACCATGCCGAAAGGCTCGTGGTCGGAGGTCAGCGCGAACACATCGAAGGCCTTAAAGTAGCGCCGACCATTTGGCACCTGGCCGAGAAAGCGCACTGACTCGCTTACACCCAGCTCTAGCGCCAGGGCCTTGAGATCAGACTCAAGACGGCCACTCCCCATGATCACCAGCAAGCTAACCGCAGGTAGCTGCGGCAATGCCTGAGCAAAACCGCGAATCAGCGTGGCCTGATCCTTGTCCGGATGCAGACGGCCAACATTGCCGACCACCCAGGCCCCCCTCGGCAGGCCCAGGTGCTCGCGAGCGGCCTCTCGGGACATCTGCTCGGCCTGCACGGCCTCGACGTCGATACGGTTGTACAGCGTCTCGATGCGCTCGGCCGGCCAGTCAGGCAGACAGCCGCGCATGTCGTCGCGCACGGCGTTGGATACGCCGAGCAGGCTCAGACGTTTACGGAAGAAGTTGGCGAACAGTTGGCGAGAACGGCGCTTGTAGTCGCCGAAGGCGTGGTGCACGCCGATCACCGGCAGATCGCTGCCAAGCAAAGCGACGTAGATCGGTTTGAAGCGGTGCGCGATGCACAGGGCGAAGTCGCGCGAGGCTGCGATTCGACGAAAGTTGCGGATCGCAGCCAGCTTGAGGCCGCGCACCTGCGCGCTGGAATAGTCGAGGAAGATCACCTCGTCGGAAGCCGAGCCGCGCTCGACCTCCGATGACGGCTTACCAGTCAGGTAGACGGTGCAGACCTTGTAAGGCGAGCCCTTGAACAGCACGGCATACTGCCGCGCACAATCCAGAAAAGGGCCGTCATAGCCATGGCAAAACTGCAGAACCCAGCGCTGCGCCGGGCCAGAGGCCTGCTCAGACGCTGTCATACCAATCCTTGCCGTCCTTGACCACGAGCACGTCTTCCATGATCAGGTACTGCAGGTCCGAACCGTAGAACATGTTCAGCGCGTCGGTCGGCGAGCAGATCATCGGCTCGCCGCGACGGTTTAGCGAGGTGTTCAGCGACACGCCGTTGCCGGTGAGCCTCTCCAGCTCCAGCATCAGGTCATACCAGCGCGGGTTGAATCGGCGCTCCAGCACCTGGGCGCGCGAGGTGCCATCTTCATGCACCACTTCGCCAACGCGCTCCTTCCACTCCTCATTCACCTCGAAGGTGAAGGTCATGAACGGGCTCGGGTGGTCGACCTTAAGCATCTTCGCTGCCACGGTGTCGAGCATCGACGGGCAGAAGGGTCTCCAGCGCTCACGGAATTTGATCTGCTCGTTGATGCGATCAGCCACGCCCGGAATACTCGGGCAACCGATGATCGAGCGGCCACCGAGGGCGCGCGGGCCAAACTCCATACGCCCCTGGAACCAGGCCACGGGGTTGCCGTCGACCATGATCTTGGCAATGCGCTCGGGGGTATTGTCGATGCGTTTGAACACCGGCTTGTTCGGGTGCTTAGCGCAGGCGGCGATGACTTCTTCGTTGCTATACGAGGGGCCGAGATAGACGTGCTCCATCTTCTCCACCGGCACGCCGCGCAGGTGCGAGACGTAGGCGGCGGCGCCGACGGCAGTGCCGGCGTCGCCCGAAGCCGGCTGCACGAACAGCTCCTTGACGTCATCGCGGGCGATGATCTTCTGGTTCAGCTTGACGTTCAGCGCGCAGCCGCCGGCGAAGGCGATCTTGCCGGTTTCCTTGAGAATGTCGCCGAGGTAGTACTCCATCATCTGCAGCGCCAGCTTCTCGAACAGCGCCTGCATGCTGGCCGCGTAATGGATGTAGGGATCGTCAGCGATGTCACCCTCGCGCTTCGGGCCGAGCCATTCGATCAGCTTGGGCGAAAAGTAGTAGCCCTTGCCCTTCTCTTTGTAGCGACGGAAACCGATGACATTGGCGTACTCGGTATTGATGATCAGCTCGCCGTTCTCGAACTTGGCCAGACGCGAGAAATCGTACTTGGCGGCGTCACCGTAGGGTGCCATGCCCATAACTTTGAACTCGCCATCGAGCATCTCGAAACCCAGATACTCGGTGATCGCACCGTAGAGGCCACCGAGCGAGTCCGGGTCGTAGAACTCCTTGATCTTGTGGATCTTGCCGTTCTCGCCGTAGCCGAAGAAGGTGGTGGCATACTCGCCCTTGCCATCGATGCCGAGGATCGCGGTCTTCTCCTGGAAGCCCGAGCAGTGATAGGCGCTGGAAGCGTGGGCCAGGTGATGCTCGACCGGCTCGATCTTGACCTTCTTCAGGTCGAAACCGAGCTGCACCAGGCACCACTCGATACGCTTCTTGTAGCGTTTGTAACGGCGGTTGCCGAACAGGATGGCATCGAGGGCACGATCAGGCGCATAGGCGTAACGCTTGGCATACTGCCAGCGGGCCTTCTCGAAGATGCTGATGGGAGCAAAGGGAATCGCCACCACGTCGACGTCGGACGGTTTGATCCCGGCTTGTTCCAGGCAGAACTTGGCCGATTCGTAGGGCATGCGGTTCTTCGCGTGCTTGTCGCGCACGAAGCGCTCCTCTTCCACCGCCGCGATCAGCTTGCCGTCGATGTACAGCGCAGCGGACGGATCGTGACTGAGGGCGCCGGACAGGCCGAGAATGGTCAGTGCCACAGGTTTGAGCCTCTAATTCGGGCAGGTGCCAGGCACCTGCGGTAAACGTTGGTCGAGCAACTGGTGCAGAGCCGAGTCCGCCGGCCAGTTGCGCAGAAAACGTGCGCGATCGCGGGCATAAGCCCTGGCGAAGCTGCGCGTGCTGCGATGCTGCCGCATGGCATCGAGGTCGATCAGCGACCAGGTGTCCAGCGCATCATCCCAAAACAGATTATGCCCCTTGAAATCACCGTGGCTGATGCGTTCGCGCAGCAAGGAAGCGAAAAGGCGATCAAGCGCCAGCAGTTCGTTTTCCGGGGGCGTAGCCTGCGTGTATACCTCGAAACGCGCGATTATATCCTGCCCGCCGCAATAGTCGGTAATCAGGTAAGCGCGACCGCGTAGCCAGCACCAGCGCCGCTCGAGCACGGCCAGCGGCGTCGGCGTGGCGATGCCGAGTAGTTGCAGGCGATTGCCTTCGCGCCAGCTATGCCAGGCACGGCTCGGCCGCCAGAAGCGTTTGAGCCAGTGCAGCCAGTTCTTCACGTTGTAGCGTTTGACCACCAGAGGCCGAGCGCCCATCTCGACGCGCGCTACTGTGGCGGCGCCGCCGGTCTTGTAGATGAGCCCGGCCTCGATGCGAGCGTCCAAATCGGCCAGCAGCGGTTGCAACGCCGGCTCTGCCTCGCGGCGCACCACGCGCAAGCCGAAGGCGCCGATACGCGCAGCAAACAGACTGCAGTCGCGCGCAGCCTTCTTCAGATAGTCGCGCAGGCGCCAACGACGCACCTTGGCGATCTCGGCCTGGAGCATTTCCAGTGGCAACGCATGTTCGCCATTGGCCAGCAGGTAGTGAATCAGCAGCTCTTCGAGAAAGGGATCCAGCTCGGCCGGCAGTTGAGCAAAGAACACGCCGAGGTTTTCCAGCACGCGCGAGCGTGACAGCGGCTGGCCCGGAGTCTCCCAGCGCACGCCGCCGCCATCGATCAGATACAGGCGGTCATCGTGACGAAGCAGGTTGTCCAGATGCAGGTCGGCCTGCCATAGACCCTGCGCGTGCATTTGCCCGATCGCGCCCAGCGCCTCGGCCAGCACCGCCTGCTGCGCATCCGTCAGCAACGGCTCGCGATTGGCCTGGTGCCAGGCATCCCAGAGACTCTGCGCACTCTCCAGATAGTCGAACAGCAGCCAGCCGCCCTGCCCGTCGATAAAACCCTGAGCCAGCAGTTCGGGCGTGACCAGCCCTTGCCGAGCCATCAGTTCGGCACCTTCCAGCTCACGCTGGAAATGCCGCTGCGCCTTACCGCCCACCAGCAACTTGGCCAGTACGGGGCGCCCCTGCCAACGGGCCGCCGCAACATAACGCTGCCCAGGCAGTACACGCAGCAGGCGCTTCAGTAGCAGCGGCTCACCGTCGATCTGCAGCGTCAGCGGCAGCTCGGGGCTGCGCCCAGCCTCGGCCAATTCGCTCAAGCGCATCAGCGCGCCTCCTTGTGACGCTGACGAGCACCGAGCAGGCGCCACCAGACGTCAACATCCGTCACGGCGCCCAGGTAGGCTGTCAGTAATTCGCGCACTTCGGCTTCGCTCCAGACTCTGGCGCGGCGCAGCAGCGGCTCCATATCCTTGATCCGATCACGCCGCCCCAGCAGTAGCGGCCGGGTCTTCTCCAGATCAATCAACTGCGCCTCGACGCCAGCGCCCTGCTCACGCAAGAAGATATGCTTGGGATAAAAACAACCGTGCATCTGCCCCGCCTGATGCAGACGTCGCGCCAGTTCGCCACAGGCGCGCAGGATGCCACCGCGACGCAGCGCATCGAGTTCGTGCCAGCGCGGCAGCCAACTATCCAGATCCTGCCAGCCGTCCAATGCACGCGTCAGCAGGACGGCACGACGCTCGCCCGGTACTCGGCGCTCAGCAAAGAAGGCAGCCTGCAGGGCCGGTATGTTCAGCTCGGTATAACGGCGGATATTGCGAAACTCGCGGGCGAAGGTCGGCTCGCCAAAGGGATGCAGCAGGCTGCGAGTCAGATGGTTGCTCTGCCGCTTGAGATAGAAGGCACGCTCACCAAGCTCAAGGCGATACACGCTGCTCCAGCCGCCACGCTCGGTATTGGGCTCGTCCACCGCCTCCAGCTTCAATGCCCAGAGCGCCTCGAAACTGGCCAGTCCATGACGCTCGAGCAGGGCACGGTCCTGTGCCGCGATAAAATCGCTCATTCCCGCCCCTCGAAGAATTTCAGGATTTCCAATACCCGCAGCCTGTCACCATTATTCAAACGGTGATGCCCGCAATACTGCAAATAGAAACGCAGACGCTGAGTCCTCGACAACACACGCTTGGCCACTTTGTCGAGACAGGCCAGATCCTTGATGATGCGATAGCGCAGCAGTGGCCCCCACCAGAAACTGCCGGTAGGACAGTCGATGAAGAACAACTCGGCTTTTTCATTGACCAACAGGTTGCGCCACTTCAGATCGTTGTGAGTGAAGCGGCGGTCATGCAGCGTACGGGTGTGGCTTGCCAGTTGCCTACTGACGTTCGCCACCCAGCACGGATCCCGCAAGCGAGGATCGTGCTGGTTGGCCATCTCCGCCATATCACGCGTATTTTCCAGCTCACGCGTCACCAGCGCGCCCCGTACGAACGCACCCGCCCGACGCTCCAGGCCATGGGCGACGATCTGTGCGGTAGGGATGCCCCACTTGGCGAACAATTTCAGGTTCTGCCACTCGGCCTTGACCCGCGGACGCCCCAGATAGCGGCGCAGCCCCTTGCCTGCCCCCCAGTAGCGCTTCACGTAGTAATGCACGCCTTCCCGCTCGATACGGATCACCTCCGACAGCGGATCCTTGGTCAGCCTCTCGCCCTTTATCGCGAAAACAGCCTCCAGCGACCCGAAATCTTCGGCCAACACCTGATACTCAGCGGCAAGACTCCAGCTAGCCATCAGAGCGCATCTCCATAACGCTGCTTACGCTCATACAGTTTCGCCGCCTTGCGCTCCAACCAGGCGAGCAAGCTCGCTTCCTCGCGCTGTACCTGACGCAACGGGCGCTGGAAGTAAGTGCGCAAGAAACGCAGCTTGTCGCGGCGAGTCAGGCCGATATCCAGCGCCGAAAAATACAGCGCAGCCAGATCCTTGTCGCGCCAGCGCCTTGGCGTGGCGCTGCGCACCTGGGCACGGTGCAGGTCGATGACCGACAGGCGCAGGTCATCGGCCTGAATCGGCCGATCGGTGTGCAGCAGGAAATGGCAGATATAGCAATCGCGGTGATTGACCCCGGCACGGTGCATGGTGCCGGTCATCTGCGCCACCTCGCGGATCAGCGCCCACTTGAGCGAGGCCTTCGGCGGTTGCTGCGCCCAGTTGAGGCTGAGCTGCTCCAGATCTACGGTCGGCGCCAGCTCTTCGGTGACGATGAACGAGTGCTGACGCGCCGGATTGCTGCCGCGCTCACCATAGGCCACGGCGGTCATCGTCGGCACACCGACCTCGGTCAGGCGGGCGATCGCCTGCCACTCCTGCGCAGCACCGAGCACCGGTGCCTTGGCCGTCAGCAGATTCTTGGCGATCTCGCCCCAGCCGATGCCACGGTGGATCTTGACGAAATAACCGCGCCCGTCGACCTCGGTGCGCAGGGTGCGACGCCCTTCCAACTCGCGATAGACCTGGCCCTGCAGCGCCTCGACAGCTTCGAAGGCATCGCGCCCCGCCCACAGGCTCTTGAAGGGCTCGGCAAGAATCAGCTTCACGCGCGTCTCTCCGCGAGGATCACATCGGCAGCCTTCTTCGGCATCGAATACAGGTCGGCGCTATCGGCATAGAGCAGGCCGTTGCGGCTCCAGAAAGCGCGGCGCTCAGGGTCGGCCAGCATATCGGCCAAGGTACGGTTGAGATAGTTCTGCTCGAAGGGGCTGGGCAGCACGCGGCCGCAATCGGCATCGGCGATGTAGTGGGCGTAGCCGCAGACATCGGTGACCAGTACCGGCAAGCCGGATACCAGCGCCTCCAGCAGTACGGTGCCGGTGTTCTCGTTATAAGCCGGATGGATCAGTAGATCGGCACCGAGCAGGAAGCGCGGAATGTCGCTGCGCCCCTTGAGTATCTGCACCTGATCGGACAGACCCAGCGCCTTGATCTGCAGCAGGAAGGGCTTGGGATCGTCCTGGCCGATGGCGATCAGCCGGGTGCGCTTGCGCAGCTCGCGCGGCAACGCGGCCAGCGCCTTGAGACTGCGATCCAGACCCTTGGTCTTGAAGCCGGAACCAATCTGCACCAGCAACAGGTCGTCGTCGGCCAGCTTGAACTCGCGACGGAACTCGGTGCGAATCTCGGCGGCATTGGCCGGCGCGCGGCGGTCAAAGGCAATGCCGGGCGGCAGCAGGTGGAAACGCTGCAGCGGGGTTTTGTAGTGTTTGATGAATAGCGGCTGCTGCACCTCGGAGATCATCAGAATCTCGGTCTTCGACTCCGGCGCGAACACCGCGCGCTCGTAGTCGGCGAAGTGCTTGTAGCGGCCCCAGCGGCGGTAGATCGGGTTGCGCAGGGTCTGCGCCTTGTCCTCGAAACAGCCGTCGGCGGCATAATAAACATCCAGGCCCGGCATCTTGTTGAAGCCGATCACCCGGTCGACCGGGTCGCGTTTCAAATCAGCCTGCAGCCAGGCGCTGAATTTCTCGTTGCGGCGATGATTGAACAGCGCACGCACCGGTGCCACGCGCACATCGAAACCGCCGGGGTTTTCGCCCTCCCAGATCGGCGTGTAAACACGAATGGCATGGCCACGTGCCTGGCATTCGAGGGCGATACGCATGAAGTCGCGCTGCAGCCCGCCGAAGGGGAAATATTTGTAGAGAACGAAGGCCAGTTGCATAGCCGCTCCTTAAAGGGTGCCGGGAGGCGCGAGCAGCAGCGCCTCCAGTTCCAGGCCGACGCGCTCGGCGCCGAGGCCGTCGAAGCAGGGCTGGTCACGGTCACCGCTGCCGGCGCCCGGGCCACTGGCACACAGGTGTATCTGACTACGGCCATAGGCGCCGACCTTGCCGGGCAGGGTTGGACCGTAGAGGGAGATATTGGGCACATCCAGCGCGGCGGCCAGATGACCAAGGCCGGTGTCGACCGAGACGCAGGCGCTGGCACCGGCGATCACCTTGGCCACACCGGCCAGATTCAGCTTCGGCAGCACGGCGGCATGCGTCAGGCCGGCAGCGATGCGCTCGGCACGCGCTTTCTCGACCTCGTTGCCCCAGGGCAAGCGTACGGCCCAACCCAGCTCGTCCATGCGCTCGGCCAGTGCACGCCAGTCAGCCTCCGGCCAATGCTTGCTGGTCCAGGTGGTGCCATGCAGGAACACCAGATAGGGCTGTGCCACGGCATCCATCATCGCCGTACGGTTGAGGCCGTAGTCACCCGTGCCGGACGGCAGCGTGTAACCGAGCGCCTTGGCGAACAGCTGGCGCACCCGCTCCAGCGCGTGCTGATCCCTGGCCACCGCATAGCGGCGATCATAGAAGCGACTGGCCAGCGGCTCACGCGCCGAGTCGCGATCCAGCCCCGCTACCGGTGCCGACACATAACGGGTCAGCCAGGCGCTTTTGAGCAAGCCCTGGGCATCGATCACCAGGTCATAGCGGGTCTCGCGCAGACGCCGCTTGAAGCGTGCCCATTCGCCGCTACGCCAGGTGCGCAGCGGATGCTTGCGCCAGCGGCGAATGGCCACCGGGATCACCTGGGACACGGCTGGATGCCAGGCGGGAATCTCGGCAAAGCCTTCTTCCACCACCCAATCGAAGCGGATACCAGGAATGGCGCGGGCGGCATCGGTCAGCGCTGGCAGGGTATGCACCACGTCGCCCAGCGACGAGGTCTTGATAATCAGCACCCGCAAATCAGTCGCCCTCGACCAGGGTCAGGGCATCACCGACCAGACGCTCCAGCGCCTCGATCACCGGGCGTGGCTTGAGCTCGCGCAGGCAGTTGTAGTGACCAAAACGGCAGGTACGCTCGAAGCAGGGGCTGCACTCCAGCCCCAGACGCACGATCTCGACACGATCAGCCAGCGGCGGCGTGAAACCCGGCGAGGTGGAACCGTAGACCGCCACCAGCGGGCGGTTCAGCGCCGCTGCCACGTGCATCAGCCCGGAATCGTTGGACACCACGGCCGTGGCCGCCGACATCAGGTCGATGGCCTCTGCCAGGCTGGTCTGCCCGGAGAGGTTGCTGACTTCCTCGCGCAGCCCCGGAATCAGGCGCATGCGAATGTCTTCGCCGCCGGCATGGTCGTTCTTCGAGCCGAACAGCCAGACCTGCCAACCCTCGCGAATCTTGATCTCGGCCACCTTGGCATAGTGCTCGGCCGGCCAGCGTTTGGCCTCGCCGAATTCGGCGCCGGGACACAGCGCCAGCACCGGGCGATCCAGCTGCAGTTCGAACTTGGCCAGCGCGGCATCACGACTGGCTTCATCGATCACCAGACGTGGCTGCGGATAGGGCTGCGACAAGGCAGCGCCGGGCTCATAGGCCAGCGCCATGAAGCGCTCGATCATCAGCGGATAGCGGTCTTTGTCCAGCGTACGAATATCGTTGAGCAGGCCATAGCGCATCTCGCCCTTCCAGCCGGTGCGTTTGGGGATGCCGGCGAACCAGGGCACCAAGGCGGACTTGAGCGAGTTGGGCAGCAGAATGGCCTGATCGTACTGGCCGGCCAGCGACTTGCCGATGCGCCGGCGCGTGGCCAGGTCGAGCACGCCATGGCCGAGCGGCAGGCTCAGCGCGGCGCGCACCTCGGGCATGCGCTCGAGGATCGGCCGGCTCCAGTCCGGCGCCAGCACATCGATCTCGCACTCGGGATGGCGCTGTTTCAGGCACTGGAACAGCGTCTGCGCCATCACCATGTCGCCTACCCAGCTTGGCCCAACGATCAGTATCTTCATATCTTTTCCAGAAACGACCGGGGAGGCTCAGAGCCCGCCTGCAATCAGCTGCGCGTCGGTCATGCGTCGTTGCAAAAGGGTCTTGGGCGTTCATTTACCGCAGTAAACTCACGCCCTCGCCCCTGTTGCGCCTAGCCTGACGCTAACTCGCAAGATTACCGGCGGACTCTTGAGGCCTCCCCGTCGAGCCTTCGAACAATCGCTTATTTAACCAGCGTACGCCATTCGGCATGCGCGCTGGTCTTGCCGGTGACCAGGTCGAAGTAGGCCTTCTGCAGCTTCTCAGTCACCGGGCCACGGCGACCTGCACCGATCTTGCGGCCGTCGACTTCGCGGATCGGCGTGACTTCGGCAGCGGTGCCGGTGAAAAAGGCCTCGTCGGCGATGTACACCTCATCGCGGGTGATGCGCTTCTCGACCACCTTGATGCCGTGCTCTTCGGCCAGGGTCAGGATGGTGCTGCGGGTAATGCCGTTGAGGCAGGAGGTCACTTCCGGGGTGTACACCACACCGTCCTTGACCAGGAAGATGTTCTCGCCCGAGCCTTCGGCCACGTAGCCTTCCGGATCCAGCAGCATGGCCTCGTCGGCACCGCCGGAGATGGCTTCCTGCAGGGCCAGCATCGAGTTGATGTAGTTGCCGTTGGCCTTGGCACGGGTCATGGCGATGTTGACGTGGTGGCGGGTGTAGGAGCTGGTACGCACCTTGATGCCGGCTTCCAACGCTTCTTCGCCCATATAGGCGCCCCAGTGCCAGGCAGCGACGATCACGTGCACCTTCAGGCCAGCGGCGCGCAGGCCCATGCCTTCGCTGCCGAAGAACACCATCGGGCGCAGGTAGGCGCTTTCCAGGCCGTTCTCGCGCACGGCGGCACGCTGCGCTTCGTTGATCTCTTCCTTGGTGAAAGGGATCTGCATATTGAAGATGTGCGCCGAATCGAACAGGCGGTCGGTGTGTGCCTGCAGGCGGAAGATCGCGGTGCCGTCCGGGGTGTTGTAGGCACGCACGCCCTCGAACACGCCCATGCCGTAGTGCAGGGTATGGGTCAGCACATGGGTGTTGGCTTCGCGCCACGGCACCAGTTTGCCGTCGTACCAGATCACGCCATCACGGTCGGACATCGACATCTTGCCTGCTCCTCAAATTCGCTTCACGGTTCGATCAGTAGGTGGGGCCTCAGGCCCCATTGTTCAACTCAAGCCCCAGCTCACGCCACAGGCGCATCACGGCGCGGCGCTCATCCTGGAACTGATCACCCGGCACCACCCCAGGCTGCTTCTGCAGCGCCTGGCGATGGGCAGCCGAGCGATAGATCTTGTAGACCTCACGCAGCAATGCCGCATCCTCGGCGCTCATCAGACCGACCCGCTCCAGACCTTCCAGAATGCGGATGTTATCGGTGAACTCGAGTAGCTGCGGGTGTTGCCACGACCAGGCCAGAGCCGCGTATTGCACCATAAATTCGATATCGACGATACCACCGGCGTCCTGCTTCAGATCGAAGGAGGACGTGGCCTCGAAGGCATTCGGCGCCGTTCCGGCTGCGGTATTTTTGTTGCCAAGGTTGTCGCGCATCTTCGCGCGCATCTCGCTGACCTCGACGCGCAGTGCCCCGATATCGCGCTGACGGCCTAGCACCTCGGCGCGCACGCGAGCGAATTCGCCGGCCAGGCGTGAACATCCCACCAGCACCCGTGCGCGCACCAGCGCCTGGTGCTCCCAGGTCCAGGCCTCGTTTTCCTGATAGCGCTGGAAGGCGCCGAGCGAGCTGACCAGAAGCCCGGCTGCGCCCGATGGTCGCAGGCGCATGTCCACCTCGTAGAGCGCGCCGGAGGTGGTCTGGGTGGTCAGCAGGTGAATGATGCGCTGGCCCAGACGGGTGAAGAACTGCGCGCCATCGATGGGCTTGGCGCCGTCGGTCTCGGCCTGCGGGTCGCCGTCATGAATGAACACCAGATCCAGGTCCGAGCCATGGCCGAATTCCAGGCCACCGACCTTGCCATAACCGACGATGATGAAGTCCGGGTCGCACAGCGTGCCATCGGCACGCTGCGGGCGACCATGACGCTGCACCGTATGCTGCCAGGCCAGCGCCAGCACCTGATCGAGAATTGCCTCGGCCAGCCAGGTCAGGTAGTCCGACACTTTCATCAAGGGCAGCGTACCGGCGATTTCCGACGCAGCCACGCGCAGACTGTGGGCCAGCTTGAAGTGGCGCAGCGCCTCCATCTGCTGCTCCAGATCCTCCTCGGGAATACGGATCAGCCGTTCGCGCAGCTCGGCGGCCAGCTCCGGCGCCAGCGGCGGTGAATACAGCCGTCCTTCGTTGAGCAGCTCATCGAGCAACAGCGGATAGCGGGCGATCTGCTCGGCAATCCAGGGACTGGCGGCACAGAGAGTGATCAGACGCTCTAGCGCGCCTGGGTTTTCGCTCAAAAGCACCAGGTAGGCCGAACGCCGTGCGACCTTCTCCACCAGCGGCAGCACCCGCTCCAGCACCAGATCCGGCTTGTCGTGCTCGACGGCCTGCGCCAGCAGCCTTGGAATGAAAGCATCCAGACGCTCACGACCGAGGCGCTGCATGGCGCGCACCTGCGGCCCGTTGCGCAGATCCCCCAGACGCCGACAGGCTGCGTCTGGCTCGATGAAGCCCGCCTCCTGCAGCTGCAGCGCGGCAGCCTCGTCGTCCAGTGCCCCTTGCCATAAAGGCAGCCACTCGGCGCCAACGCAGGCCTCGCCAGCATCCGACTCATCTTCGTCAGGATCGGCGATCACCTGCTGGAAATGCCATTCGATGCGGCCACGCCAGTGCATCAGGCGCTCATGAAAACTCGTCCAGTCAGCGAAACCCATGATCGCCGCCACACGCGCCTGATCCTGCGGGTCGGCCGGCAGCATCTGCGTCTGCCGATCACCGATGCCCTGCAGAGCATGCTCGGCATAACGCAAGAACTCGTAGCCTTCCTTCATCTCCGCAACCACGGCAGGCGGCAGATAACCCTGCCCCTCCAGCGTGGTCAGTACCTTGAGCAGCGGCCGCTGCTGCAGGCTGAGGTCGCGCCCGCCGTGAATCAGCTGGAAGGCCTGGGCGATGAACTCGATCTCGCGAATGCCGCCGGCGCCGAGCTTGATGTTCTCGCTCATGCCCTTGCGCCGCACTTCCTGCTGGATCAGCAGCTTCATCGCGCGCAGCGCCTCGATGGCGGAGAAATCCAGGTAGCGGCGATAGACAAAGGGCCGCAGCATCTCCAGCAGTTCGGCACCCGCGGCCTGATCGCCCCCCACCACGCGCGCCTTGATCATGGCGTAGCGTTCCCAGTCGCGGCCCTGATCCTGGTAGTACTGCTCCAGCGCATTGAAGCTGAACACCAGCGCACCGCTGGAACCATAGGGTCGCAGGCGCATGTCGGTGCGGAACACGAAGCCGTCGACGGTGATCGCATCCAGCGCCTTGATCAGCTTCTGCCCCAGACGGATGAAGAACTCCTGATTGTCCAGCGGGCGCTTCACACCCTCGGTCTCGCCACCTTCGGGATAGCCGAAGATCAGGTCGATGTCCGAAGACAGGTTGAGCTCGTGCGCACCGAGCTTGCCCATGCCGAGGATGACCATGTGCTGCGGCTGGCCGCTGCGCCGCCCCACCGGCGTACCGAACTGCGCGCAATGGCGTGGGTACAGCCAGTGATAGGCCAGATCGATGCAGGCATCGGCGAGATCGGACAGATCGCGACAGGTTTCACCGAGCGCCGCCTGGCGGCTGAAGTCGCGCCAGATGATGCGCAGCTGCTGACGATTGCGAAAGCGGCGCAGGCAGCGTCCCAAGGCATCCTCATCGGCACACTCGGCCAACTGCGCCTCCAGTTGCTGGCGCAGCTCGCCCGATGCCAGGCTGCGCTCCAGCTCACCGGACTCGGCCAGCGCGACGAACATCTGTGGATCACGCTGAGCCTGCTCGGCGACGAAATCGCTCAGCGCCGACACCTGCCGCCAGGCATTGCGGCGCTCTTGCGGCCAGGCGGCGACACGCTCAGCCAGAGCTTGATGTTCGGCCAAAGCGGTTTGCAGTGACTGTTCGGCGCGTTCGGCCAGGGAGACAAGAGAAGGGGGCAACTCGACCAGCAACGGCAGGCTCATGGTCTATCCTTTTGGCGGACTGCCGGACGCACGGTGCAATCGCCCGCAGCCCCGCTCCAGCGGGGCACGCGCGGCCGGCGGTGCCGCGGATTGTAGTTTTACTACGAAAGAATTGTATCCAGAGGGCTGAATCCGTCGTCGAAATGTAGTAAAACTACAAGCGGCCGGTCCTACCCCCGGTAAATCCAAGAATTTCAACTCGCCCGCCCAAAAAGCCGGTGAGACCCAACTGGCCTCCGATTCTGGAAGCCTTTCCGCCCTGGAGCAAGCCATGCAAGACCTCGATCCGATCGAAACCCAGGAATGGCTGGACGCCCTTGAATCCGTCCTCGACCGTGAGGGTGAAGACCGTGCCCATTACCTGATGACCCGTCTGGGCGAGCTGGCCACCCGTAGCGGTGCGCAACTGCCCTACGCGATCACCACGCCCTACCGCAACACCATCCCGGTTACCCACGAAGCGCGCATGCCCGGCGACCTGTTCATGGAGCGTCGCATCCGCTCGCTGGTGCGCTGGAACGCCCTGGCCATGGTGATGCGCACCAACCTGGACGACCCGGATCTGGGCGGCCACATTTCCAGCTTCGCCTCCTCCGCGACGCTGTATGACATCGGTTTCAACTACTTCTTCCAGGCCCCGACCGACGAACACGGCGGCGACCTGGTGTTCTATCAGGGCCACGCCAGCCCTGGCGTCTACGCCCGCGCCTTCATGGAAGGCCGCATCAGCGAAGACCAGATGAAGAACTTCCGCCGCGAAGTGGATGGCAAAGGTCTGTCGTCCTACCCGCACCCCTGGCTGATGCCGGACTTCTGGCAGTTCCCCACCGTGTCCATGGGCCTCGGCCCGATCCAGGCGATCTACCAGGCCCGCTTCATGAAGTACCTGGAAGCGCGCGGCTTCATCCCGGCCGGCAAGCAGAAGGTCTGGTGCTTCATGGGCGACGGCGAGTGCGACGAGCCGGAATCCCTCGGTGCCATCTCCCTGGCTGGCCGCGAGAAGCTGGACAACCTGATCTTCGTCATCAACTGCAACCTGCAGCGCCTCGACGGCCCGGTGCGCGGCAACGGCAAGATCATCCAGGAACTCGAAGGCGTTTTCCGTGGCGCCCAGTGGAACGTCAACAAGGTGGTCTGGGGTCGCTTCTGGGATCCGCTGTTTGCCAAGGACAAGGACGGTGCCCTGCAGCGTCGCATGGACGAAGTGGTCGACGGTGAATACCAGAACTACAAGGCCAAAGACGGCGCCTACGTGCGCGAGAACTTCTTCAACACCCCGGAACTCAAGGAGATGGTCAAAGACCTTTCCGACGACGAGATCTGGAAGCTCAACCGTGGCGGCCACGACCCGTACAAGGTCTACGCGGCCTACCACCAGGCCGTGAACCACAGCGGCCAGCCGACCGTGATCCTGGCCAAGACCATCAAGGGCTACGGTACCGGCGCCGGTGAAGCGAAGAACACCGCGCACAACACCAAAAAGGTCGATGTCGACAGCCTGCGTCAGTTCCGCGACCGTTTCGACATCCCGGTCAAGGACGAAGAGCTGGAAAACCTGCCCTTCGTGCGCCCGGAGCCGGGCAGCGCCGAATACAAGTACCTGCACGAGCGTCGCAACGCGCTGGGTGGCTTCGTCCCGCAGCGCCGGCAGAAGAGCTTCAGCATCCCCACCCCGCCGCTGGATACCCTCAAGGCCATCCTCGACGGCTCGGGCGACCGCGAAATCTCCACCACCATGGCCTTCGTGCGCATCCTCGCGCAACTGGTCAAGGACAAGGAACTCGGCCAGCGCATCGTCCCGATCATTCCGGACGAAGCCCGTACCTTCGGTATGGAAGGCATGTTCCGTCAGCTCGGTATCTACTCCTCGGTCGGCCAGCTGTACGAGCCGGTCGATAAAGACCAGGTGATGTTCTACAAAGAGGACAAGAAGGGTCAGATCCTCGAGGAAGGCATCAACGAAGCCGGCGCCATGAGCTCCTTCATCGCCGCCGGTACTTCGTACTCCTGCCACAACCAGCCGATGCTGCCGTTCTACATCTTCTACTCGATGTTCGGCTTCCAGCGTATCGGTGACCTGGCCTGGGCCGCCGGCGACAGCCGCACCCGTGGTTTCCTGATCGGCGGTACCGCCGGCCGCACCACCCTCAACGGTGAAGGCCTGCAGCACGAAGACGGTCACAGCCACATACTGGCAGCGACCATCCCCAACTGCCGCACCTACGATCCGACCTACGGTTACGAGCTCGCCGTGATCATCCGCGAAGGTATTCGCCAGATGATCGAAGAGCAGCAGGACATCTTCTACTACATCACCGTGATGAACGAGTCGTACCAGCAGCCGGCCATGCCGCAAGGCGTGGAAGACGGCATAATCAAGGGCATGTACCTGCTCGAGGAAGACAACAAGGAGGCCGCGCACCACGTACAACTGCTGGGTTCCGGCACCATCCTGCGCGAAGTCCGCGAGGCGGCGAAGATCCTGCGTGACGAGTACAACATCGGCGCCGATGTGTGGAGCGTCACCAGCTTCAACGAACTGCGTCGTGACGGTCTGGCCGTGGAGCGCCGCAACCGTCTGCACCCAGGTCAGAAGCCGCAGCAGACCTATATCGAACAGTGCCTGAGCGGTCGCAAGGGTCCGGTCATCGCGTCAACCGACTACATGAAGCTGTTCGCCGAACAGGTTCGTCAGTGGGTACCGAGCAAGGAATACAAGGTCCTGGGCACCGACGGCTTCGGCCGCAGCGACAGCCGCAAGCAGCTGCGTCACTTCTTCGAAGTGGATCGTAACTGGGTCGTGCTCGCCGCCCTGGAAGCCCTGGTCGACCGTGGCGAGATCGAAGCCAAGGTGCTGGCCGATGCCATCACCAAGTTCGGCATCGACGCCGACAAAGCCAACCCCCTGGACTGCTAAGGAGCGTAGCGATGAGTGAGTTGATTCGCGTACCCGACCTCGGCGGTGAAGGCGAGGTGATTGAACTGCTGGTGAAGGTCGGCGACCGTATCGAAGCCGATCAGAGCGTACTGACCCTGGAGTCCGACAAGGCCTCCATGGAAGTGCCCTCGCCCAAGGCCGGCGTGATCAAGGAAATCAAGGTCAAGATCGGTGACCGCCTGAAGGAAGGCGACGAGCTGCTGGTGCTGGAAGTCGAAGGTG
>Ga0209699_100441_pt1 | contig 23214 bp, 19 predicted proteins | sample SynthPrep_1_END__FD_187204 | JGI IMG/M metagenome (GOLD analysis project Ga0209699, IMG submission 187204) | Synthetic microbial communities from Ohio, USA - SynthPrep_1_END_DS7_MetaG (SPAdes) (version 2) | ecosystem: Engineered > Bioreactor > Aerobic > Activated sludge | place: USA: Ohio...
GGGTTGGCCATGCTGTTGGAGGGGGCCATGGCTTCGGTCATCAGATTGATGACGAAGTGGCCACGGCTGGCATCCTGCTCGGACAGCGAGCTGTGCTCGATCCAGTCGTGCAGCTCCTTGCGCCAGGCCAGGTAGGTCTGCAGGTAGCGACGATACAGGGGATTCTGGCTCCAGGCCGGATCGGCGAAGCGGCGGTCGCCGTCTTCGGGCTTGAGCGCGGACTGGCCGAGCATGACGTTCTTCAATTCGAGACCGAAGTGGGCGACGTGCTTGGCGCTGTGGAAGGGTTGCTTGAGTGCCTGGGCGAGCACCATGCGGGCAGAGGTCAGGAGATCCTTGCCGCGGATACCTATCACCGGGTTGAGTCCCAGGGTGTTTTCCGAGGCCTGGCGTTTCAGGTCTTCGTTATTCTTATCACTCATCTACGACGCTCCATTGTCCTGAGACGAATACCGGCCTGCGACGGCGCTCGGCGACACAGGGCCTGGTACTGCTCGGGTTACCGGGGGCGGATCGAGTCCGCGTATTTCGTTGCACCTGGCACAGCCAAATGCAGGGAACCTGCCAGTTCCTTGGTTACCCGAGTTTGTGAAGTTAAGCAAGCTGCTCGATGGCGCAGGAGTATGCCGCGATAGATTAGAAAACGCGCTCTAACTGTCGCTAACGTGAGCGTATCGAAGGAAGGCGAGGGCTCTGCGACGAGGCTTGCGCCAGGCGTCAGAGCATCAGGCGGACGACGGACTCGCTGGGATCACGAGATTTTCCGGCAGCGCTGAGTTGTGCCAGGTAATCGGCCCACAGGGCGTCGTGCCGCGTGGCCAGTTCGTAAAGGTAATCCCAGGTGAACAGGCCGCTGTCATGGCCATCGTCGAAGCACAGTTTCAGTGCATAGTTGCCGGCCGGCTCGATGCGCTCCAGGCCGACGTTGAGCTTGCCGGTTTGCAGAATGGGTTTGCCATGCCCCTGCACCTCGGCCGATGGCGAGTGTACGCGGAGGAATTCGGCGCTGAGCTGATAGCGCTGCTCGCCATAATGCAGCTCCAGAGTCCTGGAGGCCTTGTGCAGTCTGATCGTGCTGGGGATCGGCATGGAGGGATTCCGCTATCGGTAGTCCGGACGCAATCCGGGGGCTTTTCGGGAGCCCCGGATTTCATCCGAACCACGGGGCTTACAGAATGTAGCGCGACAGGTCTTCGTCCTGCGCCAGTTCGCCCAGATGGCCGTTGACGTAGGCGGCGTCGATGCGGATCGCCTCGCCGTTCTGCTGGCCGGCCAGGTCTCCGGCGCTGAAGGACACCTCTTCCAGCAGGCGCTCGAGCAAGGTGTGCAGGCGGCGGGCACCGATGTTCTCGGTTTTCTCGTTGACCTGCCAGGCGATCTCGGCCAGGCGCTTGATGCCGTCTTCGGCGAACTCGATGTTCAGCCCTTCGGTTTGCAGCAACGCGCTGTATTGCTCGGTGAGCGACGCGTGCGGCTCGCTGAGGATACGCTCGAAGTCCTGCGGGCTCAGTGCCTTGAGTTCGACGCGGATCGGCAGGCGCCCCTGTAGCTCGGGCACCAGATCGCTTGGCTTGCTCAGGTGGAAGGCGCCACTGGCGATGAACAGGATATGGTCGGTCTTGACCATGCCCAGCTTGGTGTTGACCGTGCAGCCTTCGATCAGCGGCAGCAGGTCGCGCTGCACACCTTCGCGGGAAACGTCGGCACCACCGGCGTTGGCACGCTTGGCGACCTTGTCGATCTCGTCGATGAACACGATGCCGTGCTGCTCGACCGCTTCCAGCGCGCGCGCCTTGAGTTCTTCCTCGTTGACCAGGCGTGCGGCCTCTTCGTCGCGAACCAGCTTGAGGGCATCGGCGACCTTGAGTTTGCGAGGCTTCTTCTTGCCCTTGCCTATGTTGGCGAACAGGTTCTGCAACTGGTTGGTCATTTCCTCCATGCCCGGCGGGGTCATGATCTCCACGCCCATGGGCGACTCGGCCACCTCGATGTCGATTTCCTTGTCGTTCAACTGGCCTTCGCGCAGGCGCTTGCGGAACAGTTGGCGGGTATTGGAGTCCTCGCTGCGTACCGGCTCGTCGCCGAAACCCTGGCGCGCTGGCGGCAGCAGGGCATCGAGAATGCGTTCTTCAGCGGCGTCCTCGGCGCGGTGGCGAACCTTGGTCATCTCCTGCTCGCGCAGCATCTTCACCGCCGCATCGGCCAGGTCGCGGATGATCGACTCGACATCACGACCGACGTAGCCGACCTCGGTGAACTTGGTCGCCTCGACCTTGAGGAAGGGCGCATTGGCCAGTTTGGCCAGGCGGCGGGCGATCTCGGTCTTGCCGACGCCGGTCGGGCCGATCATCAGGATGTTCTTCGGCGTCACTTCCTGGCGCAGTTCGGCTGGCAGTTGCATGCGCCGCCAGCGGTTGCGCAGGGCAATGGCGACGGCGCGTTTGGCGTCGTCCTGACCGATGATGTGGCGGTTGAGTTCGTGGACGATCTCGCGGGGCGTCATGGACATGGAATTTGGCTCGCTATGAACGAAAAAGCTTTGAGAACCTGTTCTGCGCTTCGGCTCTGCTGCGTTGAAACAGGTTCCGAGGCAGTGGACGCTACTCTGCGGCGTCCAGTTCCTCGATGGTCTGGTGATGATTGGTGAACACGCAGATGTCGCCGGCAATGCCCAACGCGGTTTCCGCCACTTCACGGGCGGACAGGTCGGTCTTCATCAGCAGGGCGCGTGCGGCGGCCTGGGCGAAGTTGCCACCGGAACCCATGGCGATCAGCCCTTCCTCCGGTTCCACCACGTCGCCGTTGCCGGTGATGATCAGCGAAGCGTCCTTGTTGGCCACGGCCAGCATGGCCTCCAGGCGACTCAGGCTGCGATCCGTACGCCAGTCCTTGGCCAGTTCGACTGCGGCGCGAACCAGATGGCCCTGGTGCTTTTCCAACTGGCCTTCGAATCGCTCGAACAGGGTGAAGGCATCGGCGGTGGCACCGGCGAAACCGGCCAGCACCTGGCCGTGGTACAGGCGACGCACCTTCTTGGCGTTGCCCTTCATGACGGTGTTGCCGAGGGATACCTGGCCGTCGCCAGCCATCACGACCTTGCCGTGGCGGCGCACTGAAACGATGGTGGTCAAGGGTGAATCTCCACGCTGCGGGGCGAACTGCCCGGATGGAGACTCAGATGGGGTGCCCGCCGCGGCTTTTCAACCGACGGCGGGGAAAACGCCGATCAACGTACCTGACGCTGCTGTAACAGCAGATTGCTGAAGCCGCTGGCGGCCAGGGTCTTCTGCGCGCTGGCCAGTTGCTCGCGGCTGGCGTAGGGGCCGACGAGCACGCGGTGCCAGGTTCTGTCAGCCACCGTGCCTGATTCGACTCGCACGTTCTGCCCGAGCAGGAGAATCTGCGCGCGCATGCTCTCGGCCTTGTCCTTGCTGGGGAACGAACCCGCCTGCAGGAAGAACTGAGTGGTGACCGGCGCGACCGGTGCCGAGGCAATGACGGGGGGCGCCGGCGGTGGTGTCTGGCCGTTGAGCGCGGCCTCGGCACGAGCGGTATCGATCTTTGCGGCTTCCTCCGGGGTGACCGGTTTCTGCTCGGGCACTGGCGGTGGCGTTTCTTCCAGTGCCTGCGGCAGGATCACTTCCGACTCCGGCAGCAGGGTGTAGAAGTCGTACTTGGGCCTGGCCGGCTCGGGTTGTGCCGGCTTCGGCTCGGGTTTGGTGCTGCGTACCTGTTCGCCCTTGTCGCGCTTGATCTCCTCGCGGCCGGGTTCGAGGCTGAACAGGAACATGAAGAAACCACCGATCACCAGGCCGCAGGCGAGCCAGATCCAGCCGGGCACCGGCTTCTTCGCCGGAGCCTGATAGCGGCTCGCGCCACGCTTGGGTGCGGGTTTCTTGCGCGCAGCCATTTACATCCGCTCCAGGGTTTCCAGACCGAGCAGTGCCAGACCCTGTTTGAGGGTGCGCCCGGTCAGGGCTGCCAGGCGCAGGCGGCTCTGCTGGGTGGCCTCGTCCTCGGCGGTGAGGATCGGGCAGTTTTCGTAGAAGCTGGAGAACAGCCCGGCCAGATCATAGAGGTAGCTGCACAGCATGTGCGGCGTGCCTTTCTCGGCCACGCTGGAGAGCAGTTCGTTGAACTGCGCCAGCTTGGCGGCCAGGGCCTGCTCCTGTTCGGCGATCAGGGCGATGCTGCCGCCGATTTCCTCCGCGCCCTTGCCCAGCTTGCGGAACACGCCGGCTACGCGGGTGTAGGCATAGAGCAGGTAAGGCGCGGTGTTACCCTCGAAGCTGAGCATCTGTTCGAAGTTGAAGCTGTAGTCGCTGGTGCGGTGCTTGGACAGGTCGGCGTATTTCACCGCGCCGATGCCCACGGCGCGGGCGATCCGGCGCAGCTCGTCCTCTTCGAGGACGATGCCTTTGCTCTCGTTGAGCGCCTTGACCAGGGCATAGGCGCGTTGCTCGGCCTCGTCCAGCAGGTCGATCAGCTTGACCGTGCCGCCATCGCGGGTCTTGAACGGACGGCCGTCGGCGCCGTTCATGGTGCCGAAACCCATGTGTTCGAGTTGCATGCCGTCGTGCACGAAACCGGCGCGGCGGGCCACCTCGAAGGCCATCTGGAAGTGCAGGGCCTGGCGCTGGTCGACGAAGTACAGCACGCGGTCGGCCTTGAGCACTTCGCTGCGATAGCGCATGGCGGCCAGGTCGGTGGTGGCGTAGAGGTAGCCGCCGCCGGCCTTCTGCACGATCACCGGCAGCGGGTTGCCTTCGGCGTTCTGGTACTCGTCGAGGAAGACGCACTGCGCGCCGTTGTCCTCGGTCAGCAGACCCTTGTCGCGCAGGGCCTGGACGATGCCCGGAAGGTCGGCATTGTAGGCGCTTTCGCCCTTGACGTCGGCCATGCCCAGTTTGACGCCGAGGCGATCGTAGACCTTCTGGCAGTGCGACAGGGAGATGTCGTTGAAGCGGTGCCAGAGTTTCAGGCACTGGGCGTCGCCGGCCTGCAGTTGCACCACCAGTTCGCGGGCGCGGTCGGCGAACGTGGGGGATTCGTCGAAACGCTTCTTGGCGGCACGGTAGAAACCTTCGAGGTCGGCCAGCTCGCTTTCCGCGGCGGCCGGGTTCTCTTCCATGAAGGCCAGCAGCATGCCGAACTGGGTGCCCCAGTCGCCCACGTGGTTCTGGCGGATCACCTCGTCGCCGAGAAACTCCAGTACGCGGGCCACGCCGTCACCGATGATGGTCGAACGCAGGTGGCCGACATGCATTTCCTTGGCCAGGTTCGGCGACGACAGGTCGACGACCACACGCTGCCTGGCGCCTGCCTTGCGTACGCCGAGGTGCTCGTCGGCCAGGGCGGCCTCCAGGCGCTGGGCCAGCGCATCGCTGTTCTGGAAGAAGTTGAGAAAGCCCGGGCCTGCGATCTCCACCCTGGCGATGCTGTCGTCGGCCGGCAGGGCCTGGATCAGCTTTTCGGCCAGGTCGCGCGGTTTCATCGCGGCCGGCTTGGCCAGCATCATGGCGATGTTGCTGGCGAAGTCGCCGTGGCTCTTGTCCTTGGTGTTCTCCACCTGGATGGCCGGCGTCAGACCGGCAGGCAGCACGCCTTCGGCGGTGAGGCGGTCGAGAGCTTGCTGGATCAGGTGGCGAATACTGTCTTTCATGGTCGGCTCGGGTTGCCTTGGGGCTTTGGTCGAAAACTGCGCATTATAAAAGCAGCGGCAAGCCGCAGGCCATAACTTGTGGGATGCACGGTGCGCACTGATGGCTTTTGGAGTCGGTGCGCACGGCGCACCCTACCCTAGAAAAGGTCGATCGGGTCGACATCCAGTGACCAGCGCACGGCACGGCCGCTGGGCATCTGCTCCAGCGCATGCAGCCAGGGCGTCAGCAGGCGATGCAGCGAGGCGCGGGTGCTGCCCTGCACCAGCAACTGAGCGCGGAAGCGACCGGCGCGACGCTCCATCGGTGCCGGCACCGGGCCGAGCAGTTCGATACCGCTCAGACCCAGCTCGTCCAGTAAAAGCTCGGCCTCGTTGCAGGCTTCGTCGAGAAAACCCTCGGCCTGGCCAGGCTTGTGAGCTTCGGCGCGCAGCAGCGCAAGGTGACAGAACGGCGGCAGGCCGGCGCTGCGACGTTCGCTCAGGGCCTGCTCGGCGAAGGCGAAGTAACCCTGCTCGGTCAGTTGTACCAGCAGCGGATGGTCGGCCAGGTGGCTCTGGATGATCACCTTGCCCGGTTCCTCTGCGCGTCCGGCACGCCCTGCGACCTGTACGATCAGTTGGGCCATGCGCTCGCTGGCGCGAAAGTCCGCCGAGAACAGGCCACCGTCAGCATCGAGAATCGACACCAGTGTCACCCTGGGGAAGTGATGACCCTTGGCGAGCATCTGGGTGCCGACCAGGATGCACGGCTCGCCCTTGTTGATGGTACCGAACAGGCGATCCATGGCGCCTTTTCGCGCGGTGCTGTCACGGTCGATGCGCAGCACCGGGTAGTCGGGGAACAGAACCGCCAGGCGCTCCTCCGCGCGTTCGGTTCCGGCGCCGACCGGGCGCAGGTCGACGTGCTGGCATTTCGGGCAGTTGCTCGGTTGGCGTTCGACGTGGCCGCAATGATGGCAGCGCAGTTCCTGATAGCGCTGATGGACGGTCATGCGCGCGTCGCAGCGTGGGCACTCCGACAGCCAGCCGCAATCGTGGCACAGCAGGGTCGGGGCGAAGCCGCGGCGGTTGAGGAACACCAGCACCTGCTGGCCGGCCGCCAGGGTCTGCGCAATGGCCTGCTGCATGGGGCCGGAAATGCCGGAGTCCAGCGGCCTGCTCTTCACGTCCAGGCGCAGGAAACGTGGCTGGCTGGCGCCGCCAGCGCGCTGGGTCAGCCTGAGCAGGGCGTAGCGGCCGTTGTAGGCGTTGTGCAGGCTTTCCAGCGAGGGCGTCGCCGAGCCGAGGACGATGGGCACGTCTTCCTGACGGGCGCGTACCAGCGCGAGATCACGAGCGTGATAGCGCAGGCCTTCCTGCTGTTTATAGGAGGCATCGTGCTCTTCGTCGACGATGATCAGTCCTGGATTCTTCATCGGTGTGAACAGCGCCGAGCGCGTGCCGATGATGATGTCGGCCTCGCCATCGCGCGCAGCCAGCCAGGCGTCCAGGCGCTCGCGGTCGTTGACTGCCGAATGCAGCAGGGCGATACGGGCGTTGAAGCGGCGCGAGAAGCGGTCGAAGGTCTGCGGGCCGAGGTTGATCTCGGGAATCAGCACCAGCGCCTGCTTGCCGGCTTGCAGGCACTGATGGATCAGTTGCAGGTAAACCTCGGTCTTGCCGCTGCCGGTGATGCCAGCCAGCAGGAAGGCATTGAACTGACCCCAGCCCGACGCCACGGCATTCACGGCGGCGCGCTGTTCGCCGTTGAGCGGCAGCTCCGGCTGGGCGAGCCAGTGCGCCGGTTTCGCATGGGGTTGGGTGCGGCGTACCTCGACACGCACCAGGCCTTTTTCATGCAGCAGTTGCAGGCTGTCGCGGTTGAGCTGCAACTGGCTGAGCAGGCTGTGAGGGACGCCGTGTGGATGCTGTGCCAGCGCCTTCAGTGCGTCACGCTGGCGCGGCGCTCGGGCAAGGCGCGGGTCGTCGAGGCTGGCACCGGCATTGGCCATCCAGAAACGCTCCTGGCGGGTTTCCGCAGGTTCGCCCTGGCGCAGCAATACGGGCAGCGCCCAGCTGAGGGTGTCGCCGAGGCTGTGCTGGTAATACTGCGCTGTCCACAGACACAGCTTGAAGAGCGGGGCGGGAAGTGGCGGGCGAGCATCGAGCAATTCCAGCGCTGGCTTGAGCTTGTCCGCCGGCACTTCGCTCTGGTTGTCGACTTCCACCAGGACGCCGATCATCTCGCGTCGGCCGAACGGCACGCGCAGGCGTATGCCAGGTTGTAGCGCACTGCGTGGCACGCCGACTGGGGCGCGGTAGTCGAACAGGCGGCGCAGTGGCGAGGGGAGGGCGAGGCGCAGGATCAGGTCGGGCAAGCCAGAAGCTCCATTGACAGGCGGGCGATCTTAGCATGCGACGGTCGGCGCCTTGTGTCGCTTGCATCGCCTCGCGTGTCTGGTAAGATGCGCGGCCTATTTCTGTGCGGTGCCTGACATGGGTCGGGTGGCGGCACGACTACCCCGAGGAAAGCACCATGAAAGCCGATATCCATCCGAACTACGTCGAAATCGACGCCACCTGCTCCTGCGGCAACGTCATCAAGACCCGCTCCACCATTGCCAAGAACCTGAGCCTGGACGTTTGCTCCGAGTGCCACCCGTTCTACACCGGTAAGCAGAAAGTGCTGGACACCGGCGGCCGTATCGACCGCTTCAAGCAGCGCTTCGGTGTGTTCGGCGCCAAGTAAGCGGCCGAACGACAACGGAAACCGGCATGAGCCATTCCGTCGTACTGAAAAAGGCGTCCCTGGTGGGCGCCTTTTTCGTTTTCGTCGCCTGGACCGGCCTGGCACAGGCGTTCTGTCCGCTGCGTGATGGCCTGGCGCAGGTCGCCGTGCGTCAGGTGGTCGATGGCGATACCGTGCGCCTGGCCGATGGCCGCAGCATTCGTCTGATCGGCATCAATGCTCCTGAGTTGGGTCGCAAGGGGCGCAGTGACGAGCCTCATGCCGTACAGGCCAAGCGCCGTCTGCAGGCGCTGATCGATGCCAGTGACGGCCGTGTCGGGCTGCTGTATGGCAAGCAGCGCAAGGATCGTTACGGGCGCACCCTGGCGCATCTGTATGACCGTCATGGGCGCAACCTCGAAGCGCAACTGTTGGGCGAAGGGCTGGGTTTCATGGTCGCTTTCGCGCCCAACGGTGCGCTGGTCAATTGTCAGGCGGCGGCTGAGCGTCAGGCACGCCGCCAGCGTCTCGGCCTGTGGCGCACCGATCAGGTGAAGGCGGCCGGCCAGCTGAAGGGGGGTGGTTTCGCCTTGCTTGGCGGGCGCGTGACCGGCGTGCAGCGCAATGGTGGTGGTATCTGGCTCGACCTCGAGGGTGGGCGGGTGCTGCGCGTGGCGCCGGAGCTGCTCGCTGAGTTCGATGAGCGCGGCTTGCAGGTGCTCAAGGGGCGGCGGGTGGAGGCGCGTGGCTGGGTCATCGACCGTCAGAGCCGCGGCGGCTTGAAATCCGGGCAGGCACGCTGGATGCTGCCACTCACCCACCCGGCGATGCTGGAGGTATTGCCATGATGCGCGTTCTGGCGCTGTGTCTGATCTGCGTCTGGTTGGCCGGTTGTGCGGTCAACCCGGCTACCGGCCGCAACGATTTCGTGATGATGAGCGAGCGCCAGGAGCTGGATCTCGGTGCGCGCTACAACCAGGAAATCCTCAAGCAGTACCCCCGCTACGAAGACGCCAGGCTGCAAGCCTATATCCAGCGTGTGGGGGAGCGGGTGGCGCGCAACAGCCACCGCAATCAGCTCAACTATGTCTTCACTCTGGTCGACAGTCCCGACATCAACGCGTTCGCCCTGCCCGGCGGCTACATCTATATCCACCGTGGGCTGCTGGCCTATCTCAATTCCGAGGCCGAGCTGGCTGCCGTGCTCGGGCATGAGGTCGGTCACGTCACGGCGCGCCACAGCGTTCGTCAGCAGAGTCAGTCCACGGCCTGGGGGCTGCTCGGCCAGGCGGCAGCCATCGGCACCGGCGTTGGTGCGCTGGGTGATCTGACCAATGTCATGGGCAATGCCTTCGTGCGCGGTTATGGGCGCGACATGGAACTGGAGGCCGATGGTCTGGGGGCTCAGTACCTGGCGCGTGGTGGTTACGATCCGCAGGCGATGATCGAAGTGGTCAAGGTGCTCAAGAGCCAGGAGGACTTCGCGCGCGAGCAGGCGGCCAGGCGCGGCGAGGCGCCAGCAAGCGGCGGTTATCACGGCCTGTTCGATACCCATCCAGACAACGACCGACGTTTGCAGGAAGTGATCGGCCCGGCCCGTGCCCTGGTCGGCGGCAATCAGGAAGTGGGGCGCGACACCTTCATGCAGATGCTCGACGGCCTGGTGTTCGGCGATTCGGCTGCCAGCGGGATTCGCCGGGGGCAGAACTTCTATCATGGCGAGCTGGATTTCACCCTGAGTTACCCGCAGGGCTGGCAACTGGTCAATCGCCCGGATGTGCTGATCGGCCACACCGCCGACGAGCAAGCCTTCATCGCCATGACGCTGGAGGCCGCAGACCAGCAGTTGACCCCGGCCGAGTTCCTGCGCAAGCGCGCCGGCAATCAGCGCCTGGTAGCGGGCGAAGAGCTGCGCCTGGGCAAGCTGCCTGGGTACACCGCCGTGTTGCCGGGGCAATCGGCCAGGCGCGTGGCGGTGATCTATCGTGGGGACAGTGCCTATCTGTTCGTCGCCGCGGTGAAGGGACGGGTCTCGCTGGAAACCGAGGATCAGCGTTTCCTGGAGGTGATCCGCAGTTTCCGTCCGCTCAAGGCCTCCGAGCGCAAGCTGGCCGAGCCGGTGCGCTTGCGTCTGGTGCGAGCCAAGACCGGGCAAAGCCTGGCGACGCTGGCCAGAGAGGTTCCATTGCCGCGTGATGGCGAAGCGCAACTGCGCCTGCTCAATGGCCTCTATCCCAGTGGTGAGCCGCGTGCTGGCGACTGGCTGAAAACGCTGCGCTAGGCACGCGATTCAATAGCGACCGAACGGTCTTGTGCAGCTGTATACAACTTGCGTATCCTCGGCCGCCTGCCCGTTCAACAGCCCCAAAAAGCGGAAATGCCACTATGTCAGATCTAAAAACTGCCGCTCTCGAATATCACGCTCAACCCCGCCCGGGTAAGCTGAGTGTCGAGTTGACCAAAGCCACTGCCACTGCCCGTGACCTGTCCCTGGCCTACAGCCCGGGCGTTGCCGAGCCGGTACGTGAAATCGCCCGCGACGCCGAACTGGCCTATCGCTACACCGGTAAAGGCAACCTGGTTGCAGTGATTTCCGATGGCACCGCCATCCTCGGTCTGGGTAACCTCGGCCCGCTGGCCTCCAAGCCGGTAATGGAAGGCAAGGGTGTTCTGTTCAAGCGCTTCGCCGGCATCGATGTCTTCGATATCGAGGTCGATTCCGAGAGCCCGCAGGCTTTCATCGACACCGTGAAACGCATCTCCATCACCTTCGGCGGCATCAACTTGGAAGATATCAAGGCCCCCGAGTGTTTCGAGATCGAGCGCGCGCTGATCGAGCAGTGCGACATCCCGGTATTCCACGATGACCAGCATGGCACCGCCATCGTCACCGCTGCCGGCATGCTCAATGCTCTGGAAATCGCCGGCAAGACCCTGGAGGAGGCGAAGATCGTCTGCCTGGGTGCCGGTGCTGCTGCCATCTCCTGCATGAAGCTGCTGGTGAGCATGGGCGCCAAGGTCGAGAACATCTTCATGATCGACCGCAAGGGCGTGATCCATGCCGGCCGTGACGACCTGAACCAGTACAAGGCCGTGTTCGCCACCGAAACCGACAAGCGCAGCCTGTCCGACGCCCTGGACGGTGCCGATGTGTTCGTCGGTCTGTCCGGTGCCAACCTGCTGAGCGCGGAAGATCTCAAGCGCATGGCGGCCAACCCGATCGTGTTCGCATGCTCCAACCCGGATCCGGAAATCAAGCCGGAGCTGGCGCATGCGACCCGCAACGACGTGATCATGGCAACCGGTCGTTCCGACTACCCGAACCAGGTCAACAACGTGCTGGGCTTCCCCTTCATCTTCCGGGGTGCGCTGGATGTTCGCGCCACCCGCATCAACGAAGAGATGAAGATCGCCGCTGCCCTGGCCCTGCGTGATCTGGCCAAGCTGCCGGTGCCGCAGGATGTCTGCGATGCCTATGGGGGTATCGAGCTGTCCTTCGGTCGCGAGTACATCATTCCGAAGCCGATGGATCAGCGTCTGATCACCGTGGTTTGCGATGCCGTGGCCAAGGCCGCCATCGAATCCGGCGTGGCGACCCTGTCCTATCCGAAGCACTATCCGCTGAAGTCGGTGGATGAGGTCTTCAACGGCTGAGCCGACTGGATGCAATGAACAAAAAACCCGCCTAGGCGGGTTTTTTGTTGTCTCTGGTTTGTGCCGTGAATGGCCATCGGATGATGGCCATGGGCGGGGCATGCTTCAGAACAGATCGAGGGGTGCCATCTCGTCAGCTGGCAGTGGGCTGCCTGGAATGCCCATGCCGGGCTCGAATTCGCTCATCGGAGGCGGCGAGTCCTCGCTCTTGAACAGTTCGAAGTAGGCATCCGGCGTGCCTGGGCTGGCTGCTCGGCCGCTGACCGGGTCGACGCGCAGGGTCAGCAGGCCCTTGGGTTCCTTCGGCAGGTGGTTGGGGCGATCCTTGAGCACGGCGCCCATGTAGTTCATCCAGATCGGCAAGGCCACTGTGCCGCCATACTCGTGGCGACCCAGGCTTTCCGGCTGATCGAACCCGGCCCACACCGTGGTCACGTAATCGGCGTTGTAGCCGGAGAACCAGCTGTCCTTCGACTCGTTGGTGGTGCCGGTCTTGCCGGCCAGGTCGTTGCGTCCCAGGGCGAGGGCGCGCCTGCCTGTACCGCGCCTGATCACATCCTGCAGCATGCTGGTCATGATGTAGGCCGTGCGCTCGTCGATGATCTGCTCGGCAACCCTGGGTTCTTCCAGCGGCAGTTCGGCGTTCGCGTTGACGGCGAGGTTGGCGCTATCGTCGACCGGTTCGCTGCCGGGTACACGAGCCGGGTTGGCGCGGAACAGTGGCTTGCCGTTGCGATCGTCGATGCGCTCGATCAGGTACGGTTCGATCTTGTAGCCGCCGTTGGCGAAGGTGGCCCAGCCTTCGGCGATTTCCATCGGCGTCAGGCTCGCGGTACCCAGGGCCAGCGAAAGGTTGCGTGGCAGATCCTGGGGGGCGAAGCCGAAGCGCTCGATATAGCGCAGGCTGCGATCGATACCCATGTCCTGCAGCAGGCGGATCGAGACCAGGTTGCGTGATTTGTACAGCGCTTCGCGCATGCGGATCGGGCCGAGGAAGGTGTTGTTGTCGTTCTTCGGCCGCCACTTCTGCGACAGGTAATCGTCGGAGAGGATGATCGGTGCATCGTTGACCAGAGTCGATGCCGTGTAGCCGCTGTCGAGTGCCGCGCTATAGATGAAGGGTTTGAAGCTGGAGCCGGGCTGACGCTTGGCTTGTACGGCGCGGTTGTAGTTGCTCTGGTCGAAGGAGAATCCACCGACCAGTGCCTGAATGGCGCCGCTGTAAGGGTCGAGTGAGACCAGCGCGCTCTGGGCGGCCGGTACCTGCATGAAGAGCAGGCTGCCATCGTCCTGGCGTTGCACGCGAACGATGTCCCCGATCTGGGCGACATCTGCCGGCTTTTGCGGGCGTGGGCCCAGGCTGTTGGTGTTGAGGAAGGGGCGTGCCCACTTCATGCTCTCCCAGGAAACCGCGTGTTCTTCGCCATTTCGGGTCAGCACGAGAATGCCGCTCTGTTCCACCTGGGTGACGACGGCAGGTTCCAGGCCGCCAATGGAGCGGAACTTGCCCAGCTCGGTGAGCCAGGTTTCGCGGGTCATGCCGGGCAGTCTGCTCTCCGGGCCGCGATAGCCATGGCGCTGGTCATAGCTGATCAGGCCTTCGCGCAGCGCGACATTGGCGACTTCCTGTAGATGGCTGGGAACCGTGGTGGTGACATTGAAGCCCTCGGTGTAGGCCTCGCTGCCATAGCGACCGACCATCTCGGCTCGCGCCATTTCGGCTATATAGGGTGCGCTGAGTTCCGGTGCCGGAACGTGGTGGCGGGCGTCGACCACTTCGGCCAGTGCCGATTCGTAGGTGGCCTGGTCGATCCGGCCAAGACGGTACAGGCGGCCCAGAATCCAGTCTCGGCGTTCCTTGGCGCGGGTTGGATTGACCAGCGGATTGTAGCGCGAAGGGGCCTTGGGCAAGCCTGCGATCATCGCCATCTGTGCCAGATTCAGGTCACGGATCGATTTGCCGTAATAAACCTGGGCGGCTGCTTCGATGCCGTAGGCGCGGTTGCCGAGATAGATCTTGTTGACGTAGAGCTCGAGGATTTCATCCTTGCTCAGTTCGCGTTCGATCTGCAGGGCCAGGAGAATCTCGGTGGCCTTGCGCGAGAAACTGCGTTCGCTGGTGAGGAAGAAGTTCTTCGCTACCTGCATGGTGATGGTGCTGCCGCCGCTCTGAATCTGGCCGCTTTTCAATAATTGCGTGGCAGCGCGCATCAGGCTGGTCACATCGACGCCATAATGATTGGCGAAATTATCGTCCTCGGCGGCCAGCAGGGCGCTTATGAAGTCCTTGGGTATTTCGTCGAAGCGAATGGGGGAGCGGCGCATTTCGCCGAATTCGGCGATCAGCTTGGCGTCGCTGCTGTAGACGCGCAGCGGTATTTGCAGCTGCACCTGGCGCAGTGACTCGACGGAGGGAAGGGTCGGGCTAAGATAAAGAAACGCACCGCTGAAACTGAGCAGCAGCCCACAGAAAACGGCAACGAAAGACCACCAGAAGAACTTCAGCAGGCGTATCAAAATGTTCGGAATTCCAAGTAAAAGAAAGAGTTAAGCAGGTGTCGAGGCGAAAAGGGAAAAGCTGATCACATTATAAGCGTTTTTTTTCCCGGGGAGCCATTTGCGCTTCTGTCAAGACTGATATTTAATGTGGAAAAACATAAATAGTCCGTAAGTCGCGGATGTCAATAGGAAAACGGTCGTGCTAGGGCTCTTCACTAAGAAAGCGAATACGCTGCTGGGGATCGATATCAGCTCGACTTCGGTCAAGCTCCTGGAATTGAGTCGCTCGGGAAGCCGCTACAAGGTAGAGGCTTACGCTGTCGAACCGCTTCCGCCCAATGCGGTGGTTGAAAAGAACATCGCTGAGCTCGAAGGCGTCGGGCAGGCGCTGTCGCGGGTTCTGGCCAAGGCCAAGTCCGGTGTCAAGACCGCAGCCGTCGCCGTTGCGGGCTCCGCAGTGATTACCAAGACCATCGAAATGGAAGCCGGGCTTTCCGACGACGATCTGGAAACCCAGCTGAAGATCGAGGCCGATCAGTACATCCCCTACCCCCTCGAAGAAGTCGCCATCGATTTTGAAGTGCAGGGGCCTGCTCCGCGCAATCCCGAGCGCGTCGAGGTTCTGCTGGCAGCCTGCCGCAAGGAAAACGTCGAAGTCCGTGAGGCTGCATTGGCGCTGGCAGGGTTGACCGCCAGGGTGGTCGATGTCGAAGCCTATGCGCTTGAACGTGCTTACGGTCTGCTGGAAGCCCAGTTGGGGGCTGGTCATGATGAGTTGACGGTCGCCGTGGTCGATATCGGCGCCACCATGACCACGCTGAGCGTGTTGCACAACGGACGCACCATCTATACCCGCGAACAGCTTTTCGGCGGCAAGCAGTTGACCGAGGAAATCCAGCGACGCTACGGCCTGTCGGTGGAGGAGGCTGGTCTTGCGAAGAAGCAGGGGGGGCTTCCCGATGACTATGAAAGTGAAGTTTTGCAACCGTTCAAGGAAGCTGTCGTTCAGCAGGTCTCTCGCTCGCTGCAATTCTTCTTCGCAGGCGGGCAGTTCAACGATGTCGATTACATCCTGCTGGCAGGGGGAACTGCCTCCATCCCCGATCTCGATCGGTTGATTCAGCAGAAGATCGGTACGCAGACGCTCGTGGCCAACCCTTTCGCCGATATGGCACTAAGCGGCAAGGTCAATGCAGGTGCGCTGGCCAGTGATGCGCCTGCACTGATGATTGCCTGTGGTCTGGCGATGAGGAGTTTCGACTGATGGCGCGGATCAACTTACTTCCCTGGCGTGAGCAGCTTCGCGAAGAGCGCAAGCAGCGCTTCCTGGTCACGTTGGTCGGTGTGCTGGTTCTGGCTGCCGGCGTCATTTTCCTGGGTGACCAACTGCTCAATGGCGCGATCGATCAGCAGAATGCGCGCAACGAATTCATCCGGAAGGAAATTGCGGTACTGGATGCGCGCATCAAGGAAATCAGTGAGCTGAAGACTCGCCGCCAGCAACTGCTGGAGCGGATGAAGATCATTCAGGATCTGCAGGGTAACCGCCCCATCATCGGGCGCGTATTCGATCAGTTGGTAAGAACATTGCCGGACGGCGTGTACTTCACCAGCGTCAAGATGGTCGGGAAGAAGATCGATATCCTCGGTGCGGCCGAGTCCAACAATCGGGTTTCCAACCTGATGCGTAACCTGGACGCTTCCGAGTGGCTGGAGGCCCCCAACCTGACTCAGGTCAAGGCCACCACGGCTGGCGCGCTGGATCAGGCCAATGTCTTTCAGTTGAGTGTGCAGCAGACTCAGCCTGCAGCCGAGGTAGTCGAGGGTGAGAAGAAATGAGCCTGGCCGAATCCATTGAAAGTCTGCGCAAGTTCGATCTGAGCGATCTCGATGTCAATAACGTAGGTTCCTGGCCGAGTGCGGTGAAGGGGGTGATCTTTGTCCTCTTCTTCGTGGCGCTGCTCGGGGCGGGTTATTACTTTCACCTGAGTGATCTGCGCGATCAGCTCGATAGCATCACCTCGGAAGAGGAAAGCCTGAAACAGCAGTTTTCCAGCAAGGCATTCCAGGCAGCCAACCTCGAGGCCTACAAGGAGCAGATGAAGGAGATGGAAGTCTCCTTCGGTGCCTTGTTGAGGCAGTTGCCGAGCGATACCGAGGTGCCAGGGCTGCTGGAAGACATCACCCGAACCGGGCTGGGGAGTGGCCTGGAATTCGAGGAGATCAAGCTGCTGCCGGAAGTGACGCAGCAGTTCTACATCGAGCTGCCGATCCAGATCGTGGTAATGGGCAGCTACCATGACCTTGCCACCTTCGTCAGTGGTGTGGCCAGCCTTCCTCGTATCGTGACCTTGCACGACTTCGAAATAAAACCGGTGGATAAGGAAGGTTCGTCTTCCGCGTTGCGGATGAGCGTCCTGGCGAAGACTTATCGTTACAACGATAAGGGGCTGGAAAAATGAAAACGTTGAAACTGGTTTTCCTGACTTGTTTTTCCTTTTCCTTGCTGGGTTGCAGTGGGGGTGACTTTTCGGATCTTCAATCATTCATGGATGAGGTGCGTGCCAGGCCCAAGGGCTCGATCGAGCCGCTGCCCAAGTTTCTTCCCTATGAGGCCTTTACCTACAGCGCCGCTGCGTTGCGCAGCCCTTTCCAGCCTCCGGTGAAGGTGGATACGCTCAGTCGCGCCAAGGGCGCTCCTGAAGTCCGCCCTGACGAGACCCGGGTCAAGCAGTTCCTCGAGGGCTTCAATATAGAGGCGTTCGAAATGGTGGGGACACTTTCGAACGACAGCGGCTTCTTTGCGCTCGTGAGTGGGGCCGGGGGCGTTCATCGCGTCAAGGTTGGCGACTATCTGGGGAGAAACCACGGGCGGGTAGTGGCCGTGGACGAGTCCAAGATCGATGTGGTCGAAATAGTTCCGGATGGTGATCAGGGTTGGCTTGAAAGGCCGCGCAGCCTAACGCTCAAAGAGCGCTCTTGATAGGCGGGAACCTATATGAAGAAGAATTATCAGTCTGCACAACGGAAGCATGTAATGAATAACTCGTTCTCGCGATTCGGTCTGTCTGTTGCGGCCTTTTTATTGTCGCCGGCCCTGCTTGCAGCCAGCTTGAACAACCTGGATGTTGCTGCATTGCCGGGGGATCGGGTCGAGCTGAAACTGACGTTCGATGAGCCCATTACGGCGCCGCGTGGCTATACCATCGAGCAGCCGGCGCGTATTGCTCTTGATCTGCCGGGCGTGTCCAGTCGCCTGGGCACCAAGAATCGCGAGATAGGCATGGGGAATGCGCGCAGTCTGACCGTGGTCGAGGCCAAGGATCGGACGCGCCTGATCGTCAACTTGACGAACCTGGCTCCCTACACTACCCGGGTCGAAGGCAATACCCTGTTCGTGGTCGTGGGCGATGGTCCAACCTCTGCCGCGCCTGCCGTCGCCGCTCCGGTCGTAAGCACCGCGCCTGCCGTTTCGGCGCCTGTTTCGCGCGCTGTGGCGGGTGTTCGGGCGGTGAGCGACATCGACTTTCAGCGTGGCGAGCAGGGTGAGGGAAACATCGTGATTTCCCTGTCTGACTCCAAGATCAGTCCGGATGTGCAGGAGCAGGGCGGGAAGATCCGCATCGACTTTCCCAAGACCCAGTTGCCGGAGTCGCTGCGTGTTCGGCTGGACGTGAAGGATTTCGCGACACCGGTACAGTTCGTCAATGCCAGTGCTTCCGCGGATCGTGCGAGCATCGTCGTCGAGCCAACCGGGCTCTATGACTATCTGGTATTCCAGACGGACAACAAGCTGACGGTCAGCGTGAAGCCCCTCACCGAAGAGGAAGCGGTACACCGCAAGGCGGATCGTTTCACCTACAGCGGTGAGAAGCTTTCCCTCAACTTCCAGGACATCGATGTGCGCTCGGTGCTGCAGCTGATCGCGGATTTCACGGATCTGAACCTGGTCGCCAGCGATACGGTTCGTGGCAACATCACCCTGCGTTTGCAGAACGTGCCATGGGATCAGGCGCTGGATCTGGTGCTCAAGACCAAGGGCCTCGATCAGCGCAAGGTTGGTAACGTGCTGATGGTCGCGCCAGCGGACGAGATCGCGGCCCGCGAGCAGCAGGAACTGGCCGTGCAGAAGCAGGTGGCCGAGCTTGCCCCGCTGCGCAAGGACATCATCCAGCTGAACTACGCCAAGGCATCCGACATTGCCAAGCTCTACGAAGAAGGCTCCTCGGGCACTCTCAAGGACGACATGCGTGGCTCGGTGATCTATGACGATCGCACCAACAGCCTGATCGTGACTCTGACTCAGGAGCGTATCGACGAGCTGCGTCGTATCGTCACTCAACTGGACATTCCGGTTCGTCAGGTGATGATCGAAGCCCGGATCGTCGAGGCCAACGTCGACTACGACAAGGCGCTGGGCGTTCGTTGGGGCGGCAACTTCTGGGTCGGTGACAAGTGGAACGCCTGGGGCAAGAATGGCAACCTGGGTGTGGAAGAAGGTGCCGATGGTCAGCAGGTAGGCCGTTTCCCTGGTATTCGTGAAACGCCTCTCAACACCCCCTTCGTCGACCTCGGCGTTTCCGGCAGCACCTCGGGTATCGGTATTGGCTTCGTGACGAACAACACCATTCTCGACATGCAACTGAGCGCCATGGAGAAGTCCGGTTCTGGTGAGGTCGTGTCCCAGCCCAAGGTCGTGACCTCCGACAAGGAGACGGCGAAGATCCTCAAAGGCACCGAGGTGCCGTATCAGGAAGCGAGCTCCAGCGGTGCGACCAGTACGTCCTTCAAGGAGGCCGCGCTGTCTCTTGAAGTGACGCCGCAGATCACCCCGGACAACCGCGTTCTCATGGAGGTCAAGGTTACCAAGGATGCGCCTGATTTCTCGGTGGCGTCTTCCACGGGCGGTATCCCTGCGATCAACAAGAACGAGGTCAATGCGAAGGTACTGGTTGCAGATGGCGAGACCATCGTCATCGGTGGTGTATATTCCAACACCCAGTCCAAGTCGGTGGACAAGGTGCCTTTCCTGGGCGACCTTCCCTTTATCGGTCGGGTGTTCAAGCGTGACCTGGTTCAGGACAGAAAGGCAGAATTGCTTGTCTTCCTCACTCCGCGCATCATGAACAACCAAGCCATTGCCGTGAATCGATGACCTAAGTGCGGAATGTAATCCTCGTTGGCCCGATGGGCGCTGGAAAGAGCACCATCGGGCGTTTGCTTGCCAAAGAACTGCGTTTGCCTTTCAAGGACTCCGACAAGGAGATCGAGCAGCGTACGGGTGCCGATATTCCCTGGATTTTCGATGTCGAGGGAGAGCAGGGTTTTCGTGAACGGGAGCAGGCGGTGATCGCCGAGCTTGCCGTGCAGGATGGCCTGGTACTCGCCACCGGCGGTGGTGTGGTGATGCGTGAGGCGAATCGCCAGGCGCTGCACGCCGGCGGTCGTGTCGTGTATCTGCATACCTCCGTCGAGCAGCAGATCGATCGGACATCCCGTGATCGCAACCGCCCCTTGCTGCGAACCGCCAATCCGGCTCAGGTTCTTCAGGATCTGATGACGATGCGTGACCCTCTGTATCGGGAGGTTGCCGATATTGTGATCGAAACGGACGAGCGTCCGCCGCGGATGGTCGTTCAGGAAATTCTCTCGCGCCTGGAAGCCCTGTCGCCCCGTTAAAGCGCGGGGCGAACTGCGTTATCCTAGAGCCCTTTTTATCCTGGGGGCCTCATGCAGACTCTTCACGTTGAACTCGGCGAGCGCAGTTATCCCATCTATATCGGTAGTGGGCTGCTCGCGCGCCCCGAGTTGCTGACTCGGCACATAGCGGGTCGGCAGGTCGCGATAGTGACCAATGAAACCGTCGCCCCTCTTTATCTGCAAGCCCTGAAGCAGGCTCTGGAAGGTTTCAGTATCGCGTCGGTGGTGCTGCCCGACGGTGAATCCTTCAAGAACTGGGAAACGCTGCAATTGATATTCGATGGCCTGCTGACCGCTCGCCATGATCGACGCACCACGGTCGTTGCCCTGGGCGGCGGCGTGATTGGTGATATGGCCGGTTTTGCGGCGGCCTGCTATCAGCGGGGGGTGGATTTCATTCAGGTTCCGACGACCCTGCTGTCGCAAGTCGACTCCTCCGTGGGTGGCAAGACCGGGATCAACCATCCGTTGGGCAAGAACATGGTGGGCGCGTTCTACCAGCCCAGGGCGGTATTGATCGATACGGCCAGCTTGCAGACCCTGCCAGCTCGTGAGCTATCTGCCGGTTTGGCCGAAGTGATCAAGTACGGTCTGATCTGCGACGAGCCCTTTCTTGGCTGGCTGGAGGCCAACATGACTGCATTGCGCAGTCTGGATCAGGCTGCCCTGACCTATGCGATCGAGCGTTCCTGTGCTGCCAAGGCGCGTGTGGTTGGCGCCGATGAGCGCGAGTCAGGTGTCCGCGCGACACTCAACCTGGGGCATACATTCGGCCATGCGATCGAGACGGAGCAGGGCTATGGTGTCTGGCTGCACGGCGAGGCCGTCGCGGCAGGAACGGTCATGGCGCTGGAGATGTCCTATCGGCTGGGCTGGCTGACGGCCGCCGAGCGTGACCGTGGTGCTCGCCTGTTGCAGGCTGCCGGTTTGCCGATCGTGCCGCCGCAGGACATGACGCCCGAGCAGTTTCTCGAACACATGGCGGTAGACAAGAAGGTGCTGGACGGGCAGTTGCGTCTGGTGTTGCTCAAGCGCATGGGGGAAGCCGTAGTGACCGCCGATTACCCGCGTGAAATTCTCGACGCCACGCTACGTAGCGATTACGTGGCGCTGGCTCAGTCGTTCAACTCTTGAAGAGTGATCCATGACCAGTCTGCATGCTGACGAAGCTTTCCTGGCGCATTACCAGTTCAGTCACGACCCGTTCGCGCCGCGAGTGCCCGGTTTCAAGTTCTTTCCTGCGCAGCGCAAGCCCGTGCTGGGGCAGTTGCACCACCTGGCGCGTTACAGCCAGTTGCTGTTGGCAGTCGTCGGTCCGCAAGGCAGCGGCAAGACGTTGCTGCGCCAGGCCCTGGTCGCCAGCACCAACAAGCAGGCGGTGCAGAGCATTGTCATTGCCCAGGGTGTGACCGGCAGCGATGCGCTTCTGCGCCAGGTGGCTCTTGGGCTTTCGGTGGCGAACGCGGATATGCGTTCGGTTCTGGCGCAGGTCGGGCAACTGGCGTTGACCGGGCAGGAGGTGTATCTGCTGATCGATGATGCCGATCAGTTGGATGACTCGGCACTGAAGAGCGTACTGGCGCTGGCTGCCGGTAATTCGGAGGGGCGGCCTCATGTGTTTCTCTTTGCCGAGCATGGGTTGCTCGATCGTCTCGAGGCGCTGAGTGGTGGTGAGGAGTCCTATCACGCCATCGAATTGCAGCCTTATGGCGAGGATGAAACCCGTGAATACCTCGCCCAGCGCCTGGAGGGCGCGGGACAGGATATCGAGGTGCTGACGGACGAGCAGATCGAAGACATCCATCAGCGTTCTGGTGGCTGGCCGGGTGCTATCAATACCGAGGCGCGCGAGCTGCTGGTCGAGCAGATGCTGGCGCAGCGTTCCGGTGGGCGTTCGGCAGGCTTTTCGTTCGCGCTGCCGAAAAAGCATGTGCTCGCGCTGGGTGTGGTGTTGATCGGTGTCGCGGCTGCCTGGTTGATGCAGGGGCGTGATTCGCGGCCGGCAAGCGAGGCGCCGAGCAATGCTTCGCTGCCGCTGCAGTCCACTGCGCCCGCTGCCGAGCAGGAGGGCGCCGCGCCGGCGCCGGCGCCGGCGCAGGCTCCGGCCATCGAGTTCGCCGGTAATAGTCAGCCGTTGCCGTTGCCGCTGGTTGGCGAGTCGCAGACCGTCATTCGGCAGCCGCTCGCCGAGGCGGCGGGGGAGGAACTGGATAATTTCGAGCCGCCTGCTTCGCCTGTGCCCTCGACCGTGCCGAGTGCTCCAATCGCTGCTGCACCTGCACCTGCACCTGCACCTGTGGTCAAGCAGCCCGAGCCTGCTGCGACCAAGCCTGCCGCCAAGCCGCCGGTCGCGACTCCGGCTCCGGCTCCAGCGCCTGCCCCGGCGCCCGCCAAGCCGGCGGTGTCGAGCGCTGCCGGCAACTGGTATGCGCAGCAGCCGGCTTCGCGCTTTGCCCTGCAGATCGCCGGTTCGCGTTCCGAGGCCAATATCCAGGCGCTGGTGCGTCAGGGCGGGGGTGAGTACCGCTACTTCAAGAAAATCCATCAGGGCCAGCCGCTCTATGTGCTGACCTACGGTAGTTTTGCCTCGCGTGATGCCGCCCAGGCGGCTGTCAAAACCCTGCCCGCCAAGCTGCAGGCAGGCAAGCCCTGGCCTCGCACCCTGGGTAGCATTCAGCAGGAGATGAGCCGCTAGGAGCGCCCATACCTCAATATGACTGTCTGGTCGTTAGCACGACCTTGCGGTCTTATCCTTCGTTTTTGCGACATAAATTTTCACCCCCTCGTCACTAAAATTTGTGACGAGATGGGTGGATATGTACAATGACCTCCCTTTTGCCTGCGCAAAGCTGGCCCGTGCCCGCTTTTCGGGTTTAAGTCATTGAATTAGAAAGTAATTTGCCTGAGGTCTAGGCAGCCTGGTGAGAGTTTCCCCTATGAAAGCAGGTTTGTACCGTCCTGATGAGTTCAAGGATAACTGCGGCTTCGGCTT